>JACZCT010108388.1_pt1 | contig 21704 bp, 34 predicted proteins | sample 8641871 | NCBI WGS metagenome assembly JACZCT01 (sample SAMN15324604, study PRJNA640507) | soil metagenome | isolation source: monocropping sugarcane control | place: China: Luxin town, Laibin City, Guangxi Province | collected 2019-07-25 | depth 10cm m | reverse complement strand
CGATAACGTCGTCTACGTGACCCCGTTCAACGGGGCACACCTACACCCACGACTACTGAGCGATCCTTGGGGGGGGACTGTTTATCTGCCCGGGGCTCCGTCGGCCAAGAACCCGTCCTTCTCGATGGCGCTTCAGTACGCCTACCGGGGTTGGAGTGCGGCAGGTCGGCCCACCGTGGGCCCCTACGCCCCCTTCCCACTCAAAGGCGCCACTCAGGTCGGGTTTCAAGAGATCGCCCAGCAGTGGGTCGTCCTCGACGAAATCCCGCGTCTCACGTCCCTTTTCAGGGGCGAGACGGAGGGCTTCATCCGTCTCAAGGCGAAGATCATTCGTCGGGAGGTCTTGCTCGACGAGAGGCAGGACCAAGCCGTTCTCTTCCCGTACAATCCGGACGTCCCCGCGGCCGAGTACAAGACGACGCGGATCGCTGACTTCCGCTTCGGAACCGTGTGGTCCGAGTTTGGCGTTCTCTCGCTTCACGTTTATCTGAACGGAACGTTCCGAGTTGGAAGTAGCTCGGCGATCTCGAGCGATCGGGTCGTCCCTCAGCTCGAGGCCATGGGCCGTGCCCTCGAGTTCATTCGTACCTACGAGCTCACGGCGGTTCCATGAGCCAGCGCGCTCTTTGGGTAACCCTGAGCCTCGTCATCACGATGGGCTTCATTATCTCCGCGGGGCTCTACCTGCATTTTCGGTCGAGCCCCGCGGCGGCCGGATGTGCATTCTTCTTGGTGGCCAAGATCCCCGTTGCGCTTCGGGCGTGGAGGCTCCTCGGATGAATCCTCCCTACTGGGTCACCTTCGAGCACGGCTGGTGGCACGTGCGTCCGTTCGCTAGGACGACGGCCTTGACCCGTTGCAAGGGCTTCTGGCTTCGCCGTGAGGCCATGCGTCGCGTCAAGCGTCTTCGCAACATGTGGTCCATTTGGATCCTCACTGAAGCGTTCCGAAGGATCGGCAAGGACACGTGCAGCAAGGCCGAGCTCGACGAAGCTTGTATCAGGGCCATTCAATTTCGAAACGTCCGCGTTGGGGTCCTCGAGATCCGGCGAACGGCTCGCAAGCTTGGGTTGAATCCCGATGATGTGATCACGATGGATGCTGAAATGGTCCGGACTGGGCCGGCCCTCTCCTCTCTGAGGCAAGAAGACCTGGACGGCCCTCTAGTGGAACCTGAGGTGATGATCACGGTGGGGCAACGCTGGATGCCTCTCGACCCACGTCGCAAGTATGCGTTCACGATCGCTCGTATCGAGGGCGACACCATTCACGGTAGCGACGGGCGAGAGGTCAAGGCCTCGCGGCTCGTGAAGCGCTACCGACCAGTAGAGGCTCCGTGATCTCCCAACCTGTCATCCGTCTCTCACAGCGTTCGATCCTCACGTACAGCCCGTGTGCGCTCAAGGATGCGGGCCTGCACAAGCAGCTTCCCGAAGACGCTTGGAACTTTCTCTCGTGCCTCGTTGATGAGGACGCAACGCACGCCGTCACGGCATACGCGGAAGGTGTGCTGATAGGCTGGTTCCGCTTCACGATCCGACGCGGAACACTCCATGCCCAAGGGACGTGGGTCGCCAAGTCGCACCGACGGCAGGGGATCGGCAAGGCCCTGTGGCGGCATGCGCTACGACGGACCAAACCTCGAAGGGTCGAGGTCCTAACCGTGAGCCGTGGTGGGACCGCCTTGCTTAGCAGCCTTCGCCGGGATCTGCCCGACGATCGTAGCGCCTTTTGCGTCGAGACGATGTGATGCACACCTACAGCTTTCGTAACATCACTCGGTTCGACTACAAGCGAACCTACGGCTGGTGGGTTCGCTTCCAGCGGATGTTCCCTGGCGAGACCCGGAAGCGGGTCGTCTCGAGGTTCTTCTCGGATGGGGCCTACGGCAGCCGTATGGGGGCTTTACGTGCGGCTCAGGCCTGGCGTGACGACCAGGAGCCTCGGCTTCCCCCGGTGCGTAAACGAGCCCGTCACGCGCTTCGGCGGGGCATGGGAAGGCTTCGTCTGACGACTCGGCTCCGTGCTGATGGAACCCGATACGCCGTCTGGGCCGTGTGGATCCTGCTGGACGGTGGACGCCTGGCTGCCGCTTCTTACGCCCTCCACGTCTGGGGTGCCCCTGAGGCGAAGAACAAGGCGATCCTCTGGTTCAAGCAGATGCGCCGCAAGCTCAGGCTCAGGCCGTTGGCCCCTCTCACACTTTAGGCAGCTCACCGCCTAAAGTGTGGTCTGGGTCTGCCCCGAACGTGATGTGCTCCTCGCACACCTCAGGTACCAGAGCGTGGGCTTCGGCAAGAACTTTGTTGTTCGGGACGCATCGCCTGTGAACCGCTGGGTAGAGCATCACCGCAACGATTTTGGCACCTTGTCCCTCGATCTCGGGCCGTGCTGTTGAGTACCAGTCAGGTCGGACTGTGTCCACGGTGACCGTGACGGGGATCGGCTTTTCCAGATGACGCCATCGAACTGATAGTGGGAATCGTTTGACCTGGTGTTTTACGACGGCCGCGACCGGCTCTAGTTGCACGAATAGGCCCGCAAAGAGGCCTCCAACCATTTGTAGAAGAGTTCTTCTTCGCATGTCCCTTTCTACCACGAAGCTACGCCGAGAACTTCAGCAACCTTCAGGACAGCCCGAGCCGTGGGCGTGACGATGGTCGGCTGCCCTTCGTTGGCGAGGGCGGCCGAGACGCAGTTGCACGTCCACTCTACCTCGGCCTCGAAGCAGGCGATCTCCCAGTAGGCGCTCTCTACTTGTCGATACGCCTCGGCCGTCCGATGACGAGCCTCACCCAAGAGTTTCTGGAGCTCCGGAGGGCTCTTGCCCCGGCAGGCCTCGAAGCCCTCCTTGGCGCCTTTGAGCTTCACAGGATCGCGTGCGTAGTCCCGTTCGACGGCTGCGATGCCGTCGTCGATAATGCGTGCGAGGTAGGTGATGTAGTCCATCACTGCACCAACCACCAGATGATCAAGTAGTGGGTAAGGTGGTGCACGCTTTGATCGAAGCCAACCGACCACCAGAAGTAGTTGTTCGATCGCCACTGCTTCTCGGTAGCTCCTGGTGCCGTTGAACTTGTCAAAGTTTGCCATCGCCCGAGGTAGTGTTTACTTGCCTTGATGCGGTCCATGACGAAGTGAACCACTGCATCGAACAAGGCAAGCTTTACAGCTAGGAAGCCGCTTGCGCCGGTACCTAGAGCAATCGCCAATGTGAACCCAGCATGGACTCCAACGTGGGCAAGTAGGGGAAGAACGAAGCCCCAATCGGAACGGAATTTCCCGAGCATGTACCGGACCTGCAACGGGTAGTCCGCGAGCCAGTGCTTGACCTGGAAGGCGATTAGCAGGCAGAAAATTCTGGAAATGTCGCCTGGTTCGCGCGGTATGAGCTCGATTTCCATTCCGCCCCTCCATACACCAAGCTCAGGCGTCCTCGGAGCTCCCCCGACACGCCACGTCCCCACACGTCACGTGACCGTCTAGAGCGGGCAAGCCGCAGCCCGGGCACGTGGGCCAGCCTCGAGGATAGCCGGGCCCACGGGACTCTTCAGGGCCCGTTTTGGGCCGAGGACGGAGGACTTCTTCCAGGCGACGGCGAATTTCTTCATCAGACATGGGTAGTAGTTCCCACCCCGAGCCCGATGTTCGACGAGAAAAATCCGGAATCGGCCGACCTGTAGGTGTAAGGCGTACGTATGGACATCACCCCCACCGCCTATCTCCGTGATGACGGTATCGAGATGATCCTGGACCGATCCACAGGGTGTTGGTACATCCGAACCATATCGGACGGCGCCGTCGACCAAACGTGGTACTGGCATCCGAAGAGCGCCCAGTGGGTGCGACCCTTCAAGAACCCCTCTCGCGAGTACCTCATGGAGCGGGTCGCTGCTGAGACGGCCCTCCCCACGCTCAAGCATCCGGGCCCTTAGTCGGCTTCGGCTTGGATCTCTTCGATTCGATTCTGGAGATAATCAGGATCCGAGTAGTACTTGAGCAAGCCATAGAAGATCCGATCAGCGAGCACGTTCACCGAGTCAAAAGTCCCCGGCGACACTCGTTCGATCCTCCGATAGATGCCAGCCTCATCGCCGATGTACCCATCGAGCGTCCAGTCGATGTACTCGCCCTCGTCTTGCTTCAGAATGCGGTCAGAGATGACTTCGAGCTTCTCCCCCACCTGCTTGATCCGCCTGTAGAGCGGAAGGCTTTGAAGCTCCGACCGTGAGCCCTTGGCGGCATTGTGGGCGAGCTCCTCGAAAGCGTCGGCGAAGGGCTCGATAAGAGGACGCCCTTCCCGTAACAGCTCCGTCATCTGTTCGAGGTCTTGTACCCGTCCAGCAATGCGTTCGGCGTAGACCTTGAGCTTTGGAGCCTCGAGCGCTTCGGCGAGCTTCTTGTAGGGCTCGATGAGGACCCGGCAACGCTTGATGTACCGACCTATCTCGCGAAGGTCCTCATCGACGGAGCTCTCAGCGTCGTCGAAATAGAGCTCGTCGGCTTGATCCCATCCGTCCGAACTAGCCGTGCGATCATAGTCGTAGGTCACGTTGTTAGTGGACCCAAAAATGCTTAAATCAGGTCCGTCTCGGACAAAAGCCGGTCCCACTTCGAGGATTCAAACTTCGTGTCTGTCACGATGCAGGATTCGGCGAAGGCCTTGACGTCCGATATCCCGGGCGGTAGGTCGATCTCGACGACCACCTGAACGACGTGCCAAGGGTTCGTCCACGACTGAGTCTGTGTCCATGCTATCGCAGATGAGGCACGAGAGCTCCTCCGCGTCCCGGTTGGGCTCGATCACGAAGCCCAAGGACTTCACTGGCGGGAGATTGGCGATCCGATCGGCCCAAATGGAAGGGAATGGGTCATGCACGAGAGCGCTTCCAACCTTTCCGGATCCACTTCACGAGGGGCGACATGACCTTGCGGGCTTTGCAGACCGCACAGTCGCCACAGTCTTCGGTGGCACCCGTGAGAAAAGAGAAACGGCCCTTGGTCTTGAGGCAAGCAAGAGCAAGGGCTAGCGGTGCGAGAGCGTCGAGGAGTTCGTTTCGATCGCGAATCAGCTCCGCACGACTCGGGAGGTAGTCCCGGATCTCGGTGACTAGTGAATGCCCGGCATCGCCGACGAACTCGAAGTTCTCTCCGCCGAGGCCCCCGAAGGCCTCTTCGAGGAAGCTCGACCCAAAGCCGAGAGTGCCGCTCAGGTCGACCGTCAGCGGGCCGTCCTTGAGTTTCTCGACTAGGATCTCTCGAAGGGCCTCGCCGCTATGAGGGCCGTCCGTCTTCTTGCGTCCGGCGGGACAACGACTGAAGTCCTCCGCGATGGAGAAGCGATTCATGGGCCGGTATACTTGGTGACGACCCGATAGATCGCCCAGCAGAGGAAGCCCGCGACCCCGAAGCCCAGGATGACGCCCATGATGGACATGGGCAGCAGGACCTTGTGAAAGCGTCGGATGCTTCGCTCCGTCTCATTGAAATGCTGGTTGAACTCCGCATCCGCAATGCGGAAGTTGTCTTCCTGAAATCGCCGTCGGGGACCCAAGCGCATACCCCAGGGATACACCAACGAGCTGCCGGCGTTGCTAAGTTACTTCTTGGGAACGCTGGTTGATGCCTCGCGTGCTCGTTCTTGGCCCAGGATTTCTAGGTAACCGCTTCGCTCAAGGGATCCCGGACGCCGTCTTGTACGCGGGCCGATTGGAGACCCGTGAGCAGATCCGGAAGGTCCTTCAGGACTATCGTCCGCGATCGGTCGTGAATTGCATCGGCCGGACGGGGCGCCCCAATGTGGATTGGTGTGAAACCCACCAATCCGTAACCTTTCGCGATAACGTGACGTTGCCGCTGCTCCTCGCCGAAGAGTGTGAACGCCTCAGCCTACATCTTCTGCACATGGGCTCTGGCTGCATCTTCTACGGGGGCGCTCCGAGCCCTCTTGGGTGGTTGGAATCCGACTTCGCGAACCCCGTGAGCGTCTACTCGCGATCGAAGTACGCCGCCGACCTCGCGCTTTCCATGTATCCGAACGTCGGCATCGTTCGGATACGTATGCCAATCGACAGGATCCCTTCGCCTCGAAACCTCGTCACGAAGCTCGTAGGCTACCGGCGCATCATCGACGTCGAGAACTCCGTCACCGTCGTCGAGGACTTGATCCATGTGGTTGACCGCCTCGCTGCTCATCGGGCGACGGGCATCTTTCATGCCGTCAACCCGGGCGTCCTACGACACCGCGACTTGTTGACGTCGTACCGGGACCTTGTCCGCCCCGCACATGAATTCGAGCTGATCGCCGAACACGAGCTTTTGGGGCTCGGCCTCGTTCAAGCGCCCCGGTCGAACTGTCGGCTCCAGAACACACGCTTGGGAGCTCTTGGGATCGAGCTTCGCCCCATTGACGAGGCCCTCCAGGATACCCTGAGGTCTTACCGGCTCCTCGATAGAGCGGCGTCCTGAACTTTTGGAAAGGTTCCGGTGTTTGTAAGGGGTGTGCCCCTAGTCCCCCTCGAGAAGCTCAAGCAGTGGAGCCCGTTTGACCACGCTGTGTGGGTTAATTTGCAGGAGCCCCCAGCGAAGATCACGATCGAAGAGGTTGCTACCGCTATCGCTGAAGGGCGCTTGGGGTCTCAACACCTAGGGGGGTGTGGTTTACGACGGGACCACATCGAACGAGTGGCCTACCTGGTCGTGAACCCGGACCCTACGCCGCTCGACCTGGACGTGGGCGTCCCGTTCCTGGGTTGTCACGTGGACTGGCCCATTCAAGACGGGCATCATCGGCTCGCGGCGGCCATCTTCCGCAACGACGCTTTGATCGACATCGATATCTCGGGGAGCATCGACTACGCCGAAGAGCTGTTCGGCGTCCCGTTCCCCAGGACCGTTCGTGAGCGCGTTCTCGAGGCCGTGCGACGACACCCCCGCAAGACCTCCTCGGGCCTCTACATGGAGCTCGAAGGCCTCTCACGGGCCAGCATCTCAGCACGCCTGAGTGAACTCTGGAAGCGAGGCGAGGTCAAGGCTTCGGGGAACCCGCGGTGTTACGAGCTCAGCTTGAGCAACACCCAGAATATGAGCGTCGCTATCGCCCCGACCAACACGGACCAGAAGTAGCCTTCTCGTTGCGTATGCTGGCACTCTAGGGGAGGCTCCAGACGAGGCCTTCGCGGCCGGCGGGGAATGTGTCGCGCGCACCAATCAAGGAAGAAGGCGGCACAAAGCATCCCTGAGAGACCGAACATCACGCACTGGATGATTCTCAGAGCAGTCGTCACCGAAGATTCAGGAATACCCAAGTGATGCCTATGGCGACGATTGCTCCGATGATGACCCCGATACGATCACGAGCATGCTTGCGGTGGACCTCATCGTAGATGGAAATCTGAATTCTGCGGAAGGGTTCGAAAACCCAGCCTAGGAAAAAAGCCGATCCTACAAATACTGTGACGGCCGTTAGTAGGACGAGCATCTTGTCACCGGAGCTCTGTGAAAGCCCAAATGATCGCCCCGGCAACGATCGCTCCGATGAAGAGGCCCACGCGAGCGTAGGGCCTCTTGCTAGGGATAGCATCGTAGAGAGGGATCTGGATAGGCTCGAAGATCCATCGTATGCCGTAGCCCAGCCCCATCAACGCTAGGTATATCACCAGAGACAGGATATCGGACAGGAGAGCTCTCACTTCTTCTTGGCGTCGTCGATGAACTCGATCTCAGGAAGTCCGGAATCCCTGTACTGCCCCGTGAGACGGAACTGGCTGCTATCGTAGATGCCCGGAAGCCGCCTCGACTTTGGAGCCACCTCTTGGTAGCCCTTCTTGCTGACCCGGATCTTGAGGATCACGTAGGCGAGGATGATGGCCCCGAAGATGATGGTCGCTAACAGAATACCGTTTTCGGGCATGGCGCTTCCAGATGGTAGGTGATGGTGATCGACCCAATATAGCGCTTGCCGCGGTCCAAGTGAGGCTCTTCGTGTGAAGGGGTGGTCGGCAAGCGCTCTGGGATCTCGTTGCCCCTTGGTCGGAAGGACGGGAGAGGCTCGAGGGTCGCGTCCGTTACCGTGAACGGCTCGGCATCGTTGAAGGCTCGATAGGTGATCTCCAAAAGAAGGGTCTCACGGAGGCGTTGGATCGCTTTCCTCAGGGAGGGGCCTTGAGCGACGCTGTTGAAGGTTGTGGCTCCGACAACCCAGGCACAATGGTCCCAGAAGGCGATGATCTCGAAGGTTCGTTCTGCCACTTCTCCGAAGCTACACCGAAGAGCAGCGTGTCGAGAACATCGTCGTCATCCATGAGGCGTTGGTAGCGATCCTTTCGCCAGATACGTGGAATTTCAACCAAGAATTCCGCGAGCCAAGGCTCACGTTGGACGGCTTCCTCGAGAAGGACCTCGCACTCTTCGATGTTGAGGCTGCCGATCCCCTTGCTCGGAATGGGCGGAAGTTTGAGCTTTTGCTTTGACAGATGCCGGACCGCTACCATCAGCCGATGCCGGGAACGGCGGACATCTTTGCTCGCGAGCTCCGTCAGATGGGGGTTCCCGTGCTCGTCTGCGCTTACCCCTGTCCGACAGTAGGGGAATTCCGAGCAGCCATAGAATCGCCCGAACTTGCCCACTCTCAAGATCATCGGAGCCAGACAATCCGGGCACACGAGATCAAGGCGAACATCTCGTGCCGGTATTCGCCGGAGCGCTTCGATCTGCTCTTGATTGAGGGTCTCGCGATCCACGTGGTTAGTCACCCCTTGCGAACTCGGATTTCGAGAGCGTATCCCGTACGAGTCTTGCGGCTGCCCACTACTTGGAGAACACCTTCATCTAGCTCCATGCTCTCGGGCTTGCGCCGCACTAGTTCGAGAAGCCTCTGGAGTTTCTTCCAACCGTCCTTGTCGTACCTGCCCGCCGAAGCGTTCCCCCATAGTTGATGGAAGACCGCGTCGATGTCGTCCCAGCAGACCGGCCCCTCGAGGACATGATCCATAGTGGCCCCCGGCTTGCACGTGTGTTCCTTGCAATAGCAATTGAGGACGCAAGGGCAGACGTGTGGAACTTCGTTGGCGTGCTCACAGTGTAAAGCGCTCAGTGTCATCACGGGGTTCCTTCCTCAGCGGCCTTCTGTGCGCGTTCTTTGAGAACTCGCGCGCGTTCCTTGTCGTTGACAAACGCTCGGGCATGCGTCTCGAAGTGCAGAACTTCGTCGTCGAATCCCGTCTCCTCCGGGGCATCGTGCTCAGGCACCTTGCCTAGGAACAGTGCGTCGTTGTAGGAGAACTTTGGCTTTGAGCCCACGCCAGCGAGCCAGTGAACACCGTCGACCGGCACGTTCCAAGGCTGACCCGTGATCTCTTCGATGATCTCCCCTAGGCGCCTCTGCTGGGCAGCCGTAACGTGGACGGGGATCCCGAACTCGATCTCGATCCTCGAGACCTCGGTCGAGTTGTCTGGGGGCCTGTCAGAGACGCGCTTGCTGGGGTCGTAGTCCATAGGGATCCCTACAATAGGGGGCTCATCAAATGAGTCCATCCCCCTTCTATACACCGTCCTAGGGTACGAACTCTCCGTTGGTCAGGAAGCCGTGGTAGCCGGGAACCGCAATCGATCCCGCTCCTGCGGCGCACGTATGGCCGTTCTTGTTGACCGTGAGGTTTGGAGGCGTTCCGTTGACGACCCAACATCGGTGGGTCCGCTCTTCCCTCATGGTGCAGTTGCTGGCGCGTGAATTGAGGTCCCAGTGCTCGCCGTTTGGTAGAAGGGCGTAGAGGTGGACGCCCTCACAGTTGTCCCAGTAAGGGCAATCGCACTTCGGATGCCAGTCCATCTCGTAGATGTCCCCGGGCTCCGGATCCCCCGACGGGTTGTCGTAGAAGCGGCTTGTGAAGATCTGGCGGTTGACCTTGATGCCCGCCTCGTTGAGATTCTTGGGGCTTGAGTCTGGCGGAACCGGCGTCCCACAGTTGTCACAAGTCTTTGGCCAACGTTCGTCTGGGTAGTCCTCGACGCGACCAAATGCCCGCGAGTCGCCGATCATGTCTTCGTTCGTGCCGAGGACGATCTGAGCGTTGTGGTACCCAGGCTTCCCCCGTCCGTAAGCGTTGGGACAAGAGTGATGGTCCTGCCAGGTCTTGTAGCCCTCCTCGTCGATCTTCGTGATGGTGCAACCATCCCAATAGATCCTGAGAAACCCCCGGGTCCCGATCTCCTTGATGAATCGCGCCTTCATACCCGAAGGCGATTCATAGGAGGATCGGGACCCCTAGCTGACGCCCCTAGGCCGCAGCCTTGTCGGCAGCCTTCTTGTAGGTCTTGGTGACCCTGAAGCCGCTCCCGAGCACCGGATCCATGCGGATGCGGATCTTGGCGAGGTCCTTGTACCCTCGCTGGTTGATCCAGAAGCGGAACTCACGCCCGGGGACGTTGTGGAGGGCCCAGCCCCAGAGCACGATGTGGCTGAAGGGGCCCACGTCATCGAGCTCACGTTGGGCCGTGACGCGACGATCGCCCTTGCAGTAGAAGTACTGGTCGTCGAGGTCGTTGAAATTCGATCGGTTGCCCGTCGTCCCGTAGATGTTGAGCTCTTTGTTCTCGATCTTGAGATTGCCGGTCACGATGATGAGGTAGGGCTTTCCGTCGACCACCACGTTGCGTAGGTAGAACTTCTCCGTGTACGGCTTCGCCTTCAAAGTGTCGACCACGCGATCGAGGTACCCCGAGATGGCTTGCTGGACCGGATCGCTCTGATCTTCTTCCTCGATCGACACGTCGTCGATGAAGAGGTCATGCGAGCTGTCTTCCGGTTCGCCCGCCTTCTCGAGCTCGCGCAAGAGCTCGTGGTCCTCCTCAGGGCGGGTTTGAACGACGGTCTGAACAGCGATGGGGCGGGGGACGACGATCAGTCGTTCCCCTAGTTGCTTCAGGAGCCTCTCTTGCTCCCTTGGGGTCACCTCTGGAACAGCGGCGAAGCTGTCTCTCAGAAGGGCCTCAGCCTGGGTCCCCGTGCCCCGAATCAGGGCAATCATCAACGAGCGGACATACCTGTGATCAATACCGACTAGTTCGCGTGCCATGCGAAACTCCTAACGAAGCGAATGCTTCCGATGCGGTGCGAGCGACCAACACGGGAGGATCCCGCGAAGGCACCCCTCTTCTACACCTTGGCGGAGGAGCTCGCTACCCCAAACGTCGGAACATTCTTCGGCCGCCAGAGGTGCCCGCAACCCGTGTTCGGCCCTTCTGGAGTGTTCACGCATTTGTGCGTCCGATGGATCCGCTTGGACCAGTCGATCTCGCCGTCGTCGATGTCCAAGTGCTGTTTGCCACAGGCCGGGCAGAAGAGCTCCAGGTACTCGGGAGGGACCGCCTTCAGGCACTCGTCACAGGTCGCCTCGGACGGGTTCAAGACCCCTTCCGAGGCCTCACGCTGGCAAAGATTCAGGCCGTTTTCGAGAATGTGTACTGAGCTCATGAGGTACCGCCCTGTCGATGAGGATGATCTTCTGCCAAATTTTGCGCGATAGCCCCGTCGTCAGGTCCTCGATGTCGGCCGCGGCATCGCTCGAGGCTGCATCCGTGAGATCCTGTACATAGAGGACGGCTACTTTGCTAACGATCGCGAGCATTTCCGAGCAATAGTTAAGGTATCGTTCGAGCTCGAAGGGAGTCATCGTCCGTTTCGGCGACGACTCTGTGTCTTTTTCGCCGTTGCAGAGGCGTTCAGGGTCTTTGGTGAGCTGGTGCATGTCCACGACGTGGGCGATGGACCGGAGGCCGTGAAGGGCTTTCAGCACGCGGGCTTGCTTGCGCCGGTGTTCCCAGTTGACCAAGAAGAAGACGATCGCGCCCGCGTAGACGAAGATCTGGGCAAGGGCTTGGATCCCTTGGATGTAGTCGGAGATGCCTCCGAAATCGACCCTCACCTTGGGTTGCCGCAGGACCGCTACGAGCACGAAGACCGTGGTGAGACTCACGCCCCAGAGGGTGAGTCGGAAGCTCCAGTTTGGGCGTCGAATGAGCTCGGCAACTTCGGCCGCTTCTTTCGCTATACCATTGAGCTCTTGGCAAACGCTGGCGAGGCCGGACTTTGGGAAGCGCTCCTCAATCCGGTCGTAGAGCGTAGCCGTCGTGAGAATGATCTCTTTGGGATCGAGCCTACGATACATTTTCCCAGGGCCCTCGATATTCGCTCTTCGGCTCTTCGCGTGCGATTCGGAGCATGTGAGCGGTCGCGGCGATGTGCTCTGCGGGCGACATGTCGGCCACGGTCTCTAGCCAAGTACTGTATTGCTGCCGACGCTTCACACGGGCCTGTCGATTGGACTCTCGGATGAGGTACCAGACAAGCCATCCGAGGATACCCCCTACAAGGACTACTGGAATGAGGAAGCGGAGGATCACGTCGTGTCTTTACACCGGCCGCGTCTTCGAAATGGAGGTGATGACGAAGTAGGACTGGGCGCTTCCCCAGGGCCACGGCTTCTTCGTGATGCGGACCCTCAGGGAGGAGGTGTACCGTAGGTGCCTACCCCAAGAACTCCAGTCTTCTCTGGATTTCCGTCCTGGTTGGGGGCAGAACGCCGCCACAATCCCAGCGAAGAGCTCGCGTCGAGTCAGCATGGCGTTCTCCCTACACCGTTTGGTCCCGATCGGTGTTTAGGAGGGGATGGCCCTCGATCGCTTCGTCTACTTCAAAGACTCCCCGAGGCCCTCCATGGAAGACGTCGACAAGGTCTTGAACGACTACCTGGGAGAGGGAGCCGTGCGCGTAGAAAGTGATGAAAATCACTTCATTGCCACTCTCCATGGGCCCGGCTCGAACCCCTTCAAACACCTTGTGGACCGATCCTTCCCCGAAGAAGCTCATCGCTGGTTCGAGGTTCACTTGGGTTCCGACAACATCGACGTCATCACGAGACGGCAGGATGAGTTCACCAACGCCGTCGCTCACGGTTTCGCGGCCCTCGTTGCTCGGTTCTGGAGCGGTACCTACGAGGAACCCAAGTGAGCGTCTTCAACGTCATAGGTCCCGCCGAGACGATCGCGGATCTGCTCGAGGGGTACGAGCTCAAAGATTCTTTCCCAGCGAGCGCTCCGTACCTACGAGACGTGAACATCGAGGTCAAAGAACATGAAGTAGACGGCTTCATCGAGTGGTGCGAAAATCACGGCCTCGATCCGACCTTCGTGAACGGCTAATGGAACCTTGGGCCCGGGCAGCCCTTTGGCAGATCTGGCGTTGTGGTACGCCGACGATCGACCATGGAACCCTTCAGAAGTTCAGCCAGATGATGGGCGTCCCGATCGGTAGAATCGCTGAATCCTTGGCCCGAGACGGGCTCGTCGACGTTCTTCCGAAGGTTTGCCAAGATTCGAGCCGCGTAACTCTCTTGCGGGTGACCCTGAAGGGCCTCGACCTGGTCTACGAGGACGAAACCCCCCGCTGGAAAGAAGCGCTCAAGCAAATCCAGTTTGAGCGCCCCTCAGGGCCCCCTGAACGAGCCTCCTTGCTCAAGCGCGAGGACCGTACGCTCGCAGAGGTAGGGGCCATCATGAAGCTCAGCCGTGAGCGTGTGAGAACGATGATCCTCCAGCACGAACGCCAACTGACCGCCTATCAGGAGCGCACAGCGATACGGGAACGCTTCCTCAACGGAGAGACGCCGTTCCAAGATCTCAACATCGAGGTCTTGGGGCCGTTCAACGTTCGGCTTGCCAACACGCTCGCAAGCGCTGGTATCAAGACCGTCCCGCAGCTCCTGGCCACGACGGGGACCCGGCTCTTGATGGTCAAGAACTGTGGGCGACGTCAGATCCATGAGGTCAACGCCAAACTCGAGCAGTGCCAGACGACTCCTCTCGAGTGGGGCTACCTGGATCTCAGATACCTGCGCGACCCGTGAGCTCGAAGGCGATACAGAAGCCTTCTTGGTAGACCTCATGGGGGCGCGTCTCGATGGGATCGAAGATCTCCTGCCTCTTGGCGTCCCATACCACCGTGTGCATGTACATCTCCTTGCCGATTTCGTAGCGGACGACAAGGATTGAAGTCTTGAGATTGGTGATCGGGCAGCGAGGTCGGATCGTGAGCGTGAACCCCTCCGCTTCGAGAGCGCGGATCAATCTGTTGAGGTCCGTATTGGCCCCGAAGTCTGGCGTAGGGACGCCTTCCGGATGAAGAATCTCCAGGGCCTCATCATAGGTCTTTCCAGTGACGGTCGCGAAGCATGCGACTGCACAGCCGTCAATGTGGTCTTGTAAGACGAGCTCCATCAGCGGCTCAGCTCAGTCCATCGTGTCTTGTCCCCAACGCGGTGCGGATCGACGATGACGGGAATGTGTTGTGGGACGCTCGAGAGAAACTCGTCGGTGTCGTCGATCTGCTTGATGCTGTACCCTGTGATGCTGATCTCCTGCATCACTTGACGTAGCTTCTCCTCGGTCGAGAAGATCGGAAGGTATGTGTGCGGCGATCCCGGCACCGTCATGAATACCGGTTGCCCCCGCTGCCACGGGATGAGGCTTCCGATGACCGTGACTTGACTGATCTTACCGGTGGGCTTCGGAGGCGGAGTATCCATGGAGCCCCTTAACTACACCGGGTCAGTCAAGCAGGATCAGCCACCACGGCTTGCTGGCAATACGATTGTCGGCCGACACGTTTCGGGTGCGCTCGTAGTAGGCTCTTGCTCGGCTACGGGCCGCCTTTGCGAAGTACTCCAACACCACGACCGCAAGGGCCAGGCCAGCAACTATCGCTATCGACGTAAGGATGGGGGACAAGAGATGCCCCGGGACCCGAACGCGAGTATCGCGAGGGGTCCCGGTCCGGGCTTGAGTTCACGCTTCTTCGCTGCTACCGCGCACGACGCACTTGCCGGAGATGTTGTAGCGTCCCGAAGCGTCCGGCGTGCCCTTCAGCTTCGAGGCGAGACCGGCACCCCCGGCGCTGACACATCGAGCCTGGAGCCTCTGGTAACACATGTTCATACCACGAGATGCCGCCGTGTTTGTAGATAACCATGACCCCAAAGGTTACCACACTGGGATGTCTCGGCTAGGCCGCTTGGAGCATGGCCCAGAGCTGCTTGCCGATCGAGAGCCCCATCAAGTACGAATCGCTCGCCGCCCCCGCCGCAAGGAGCACGCTCTCGTTGTCGAGCCCGTCGGTAGCCGTAGCGACCGCTACCTTGCGCATGAGAAGGTCGTAGAGATTGACCTGTAGCGTGCCGTCGTAGACGGGCGTGTAAATTCGAGTCTCTTTGGTCTGTCCGATTCGGTCAACGCGGCCGATCGCCTGGCGAAAGATCGTCGGATTACAGGCCGGATTCTCCATCCAGATCTCGGTCGAGAAGTGGACCAGATTGTTGAGACCGGTTTGGATACACACAGGGTTAGCGACGAGAACCCGTCGGTTCTTGTTGACCACCTGAGCATCGATCCAATCCTGACGCTTGCCCGTCGGAACTTTATCGGCGTAGAGAACCGGAACGTCTTCGCCGATCGCTTGCTTGACCAGCCTTGCAAGCCTTGGCAATAGCCGAACGTGCCACGAGAAGATGAGGACGTTTCGACCTTCGGCGAGCTCGGATTTGATGGTCTCGAGCATCCACTCTTCTTTGGTCGAAAGCGAATCGATCGGGAAGGACTCCCCCTTCGCAACGAGCTCGTTCTGTAGGGACTTGGGGTAGCGGATCTCATAAGACCCGTCGTCCTGGTTACCCGTGTCGAGTGTTGCCCGATCGAGGTAGCTCGGAAGCTCCGCCAAGGCCCCGAAGAGCTTGCCCGAGAACTCCGGCTTGAAGCGGTCCTTTCGGATCTGTGCCACCAACGCGCTCTGAAGCGCGACGTAGCTATTTTGAAGCTCCGCCTCAGGCTTCAGAAGTACCTTGATCTGGTGACACTTTGGCAGCTCGACGGCGAGATCTGCCTTGTGAAGCGTGACCGATATGGAGAGCAGATGCCGGAAGAGGAAGAGGGGCAGAACGCCGGGGGCATCGCCAATGATGCGAGCCGAGTGCTCGACGCGATCTGTGACCGCACCGAATTGAACGACGTTATCGTTCGCCACCTCTTTCGCGGACACGAGACGCTTGTGGTAGCCGTAGCGATCGATGAACCGTGCCCGCTCATCACGATCGAACTCTTCGCGGAAGTCCGCCGATAGAGCCCACATGTTCGAGAAGAGGCTGGCCGCGTAGCCGTTCATGATCGAGCCCGTCATCAAGAGCGTGGGCAGCCCCAGGGCCGTGAGACGATGTGCCGCTCGCTCTTGAGCGGATCCGTCCGTCGCGTATTCGTGCCCCTCATCGAGCACGAGAAGGTCAAACAGATCGGCATGCCGGGACGCGATGTAGCGCGAGAGAGCATAACGCCTGGGTTCCGGGATCGCTTGGAAGAGAGGCTCCCCGCAGGGCTCTTGGCGTTTGAAGTCCCCAACGGCCGTAAGGCTCGCCAGAATGGCCTGCGCAAGCTTCAAAGAACCCGGAGCACAATCGTCCAGCGTGAGCTTGCCGTCAGTCCACTTGATGAGCCCGAAAGAGGTCTCGACACCCTTGCCCTGGGAATACTCGACCGACTTGTCTTCCGATGCTCGCCAGTAGTAGCCTTGGAGGTTCTCCCTCGAGCGCATCTCTTTCTGAAGATCGCTCCCTGGCTTGAGAAGTAGTGTGAGGTCCCGAGCGCGATCGGAAAGGTAGCTGCCCCGGTCCTTCGCTAAAAGGTCCACGTAAGCGGCGATCCGCTCGGGGCTGTAGTCGGCAAGTAGGAGCCGGCCGAAGAGCTTGTTGACGTATTCTTCGCCGAGCCGATCTTTCGCGTGGTCCAACGTGGAGAGGACCCACGCGGGATCGAATCCCTTCCAAGCGCGACGTCGTTCGTCGTCCTCGAGACGAGACAAATACTTCCGGAACGTCCGTCCCTGGAGGATATCCCTCACGCGAGGGTTCCCCGGAGCGCACGGAGCGATCTTGATCGCGAGCTCTCGAGCAAGCCGAGCAAACGGATCGTTGAGGACCAAGGCCTCGGAGGGGCAGCGTTGACGTTTTTTGGCGAGGTCGCCGCTCGGTAGCTCCGCTCCACATTTGGGGCACGAACCCGTTACGGAATCCCAACTGTGGCCGAGCTTGCCCGTCTCGCGCGAGAGGATCGCGACAAGGAAGCGGTCCTTCGGAATTTGGGAGAGCTCGTCAACGTCGGCAACGTCCTGAAGAACCCGGATTTCCGCATCCGGACGTACCTTGCGGGTTTCGTCCATCCAGGACTTCAAAAGGTGCGGCGGGCACATGACGAGCATGCTCCGCCCTACCGTCCCTCCCGCCGCCAGGGCGACGGAGGTCTTACCGGAGCCGATCTCGCCGAGCAGGATAGCGGCCTTGTTGCGGCGGTCCTGCTTGCGAGCCTTGACGCCTCCGAGCAGCTTCACGATCGCCTTGGCGCCATGGCTTTGAGCCGTGAAGAGCTTACGAGCGACCGGGGCGAGCGGAACCTTTTCGGCGTCACGCTGAGGATCGTAAGTCACCGGGCACTGCTCGCTCATGACCTTGAGCAAGCTCGGTCCGTAGTGCTCGAGGAGTCCTTCGATCGACAGCTCTTCGATGGAGGTCGACTTGCCCGAAGTCGCGAGCGTCGAGTACTTCTTGGTGCTGAGGTCCAAGACGGTCGTGACGAGCCTCGGTTGCTGAACCTGTACGAATCCGGTTACTTCACCCTCCTGGTTCTCTTTCTCTTCGATCGTGACGTACTCCCGATCGAAGACCCCCTTGACCAGAAGGTCGGGCATACCCGGGGTGCTCGAAGAGACGCGACGCCCGTTGAAAAGTCCGCTTGCGATGCCGGCCGCGATATGGGCCGGACGTGGAGATGTCGCCACGGGGAACGTGCGGAACATGAGGTCTTGAACGGGGACCTCTGGAAGGATGTGGGGGACCGGGATCGTCGTCCCCATGCGGCCGGTCTGCCGCCAAGGCTGAACCTTGCGGAGTAGCCCCGTGACATCGATTTCTTTGATGACCCAACTGTCCGACGCGATGTAGCGGCCTGCACTCACCTTGTACTTGCGCGTCTTGGTGCCCAGTACGGGCATCCCTTTCGTGTCCGCCGCCCAAGCTTCAACCTGAGCGACGATCGCAGGGTCGGGGGCGAGACGTCGTGAAGTCTTGCGGGCGAAGAGAACGACCTGCTTGTAGACCTCGAAGTCCGCCGCGGGGAAGCGGTAACACCTGAGGTCGTCGTATTCAGTCGCAAGCGTCTCTGCCGAAGCTTTGAGCGCGTAGTGAGGGACCACGAAAATCAGGATCCCCTCGTCCGCGAGAGCTCCTGTGAAACGCTCGAGGAAGCGTTGCTCGAGACGCCCATGGATAGGGTCGATGTCGTAAGGCGGGTTCAGGTAGAGAACGCCCAGGCCTCGGGCCAGGTCGAGCAGGAAGGCGTCCCCCAGGGCGACCTTGTGGTTGTGGTGCCCGGCTTCCCGGAGCGTTTCTTTGAGAGCCTCGTGACGCTTGGCCTCGAGCTCACAGAGATAGAAGTCCGGACGAACCCCCATCAAGGTCGCAAGCTTGACGACCGCCGCCCCTTCACCGGCGCAAGGATCCCCAATGCGGCATTCGTGCAGATCCTCTGTGTCGAGCATCCCCGCGATGAACGGAACGAGATGCTCCGGCGTGGGAAAATAACCAGCTACAGCAGTCGAGGCCAGTCTAGCCACGCGGTAACCTCTTTATGCGAGCGCGTCCAATATGGACGTGAACGTTATGGTTGCTCGTTACTTGGATGGAGATAGCGCTCAGACGCTGGCCTTGGACGCGGGGGTCTCGACGCAGACCATCCTCAACAGGCTTCGCAAACAGGGGGTTGAGGTCCGAACGTCGGGAGGACGTATCACCGCACAGCACGGGCGCGTCATTGCGGCGGAGTATGCGGCTGGAGAATCGTCTCCGAATTTGGCGAAGCGCCACGGTCTGACTCATGCGGCAGTGATTAACTTGGTGCGACGAAACGGATACGCGGTTCGGGTGAAAGAAGACTACGTCGCGCCTCGAAAGCATGTCTTTCAAGAAGACTTTTTCACTGCCTGGACCCCTGACATGGCCTACGTGTTGGGTTTGGTCGCTACAGATGGGAGCGTAGATGAAGGGACCCTCAGAATTTACCAGAAAGAAGTCGACCTGTTGGATCAGGTTCGTTCGGCGATGGGTGCCTCGGCACCCTATGTGCGCTGCGGTAACAATCTCCCGACCTTGCGTTTGAACAGTGTTCGACTTGTTCGTGATCTGCGAATTCTGGGAATTCATCCAAACAAAGTTAGAACGATCCGCGCCCCGAGAGAAGTGCCTTACCCGCAAGATTTTGTGCGAGGGGTTTTTGATGGCGACGGCCATGGAGGTTTCTACAGACATCGAGATAAGGGACACTTACGTATCGGGTTCACTTCAAGTTCACGGAAGTTCTTAGAAGATCTGATGACCTTGATGCCTGTTCCGATCGGCGGCCCTTACCTGAATCGAGGATGTTGGGCGTTGCAGACAAAAAGTGAAGCAGATGCTATCGCTTTGCGGGATTGGATGTACGAGGGTCAGAGCGCCATTCATTCGAAAAGGAAGCGAGAGAAGCTCTACCGCCATTAGAGGAGCCCCGAGAGGTCAACGAGCTTCGAGAGAGACCTGAACTCCCCGTCGGTTCGTGAAAAGTAGATTGCCACCTGTTCGGCGAGGAATGCCTCGAAATCCGTGTGCTTGGCAAGAAAGGAAATGGCGTGTCTAAGGCTGAGCACTTCGATGCCTGGCGTGTGGATCCTGTCGTAGCCGCCGATCGCGATGTTGAAGCCCTGCTTCGAGTTGATACCCCAATCGCTCCGATGGTTGTAACAGTACTTCACATCGGAACCTGGAAACGAAGCGAACCCACTATCGAGCGCCGCACAGAGAAGCTGAAGGTAGAAGCGTCCGTCGGCGATGAGGGGACAACGAGTCCGGCGATCCAAGTAGGCCGCGAAGAGGTACGCCGCGGGGACAAGCGCGTGCAGCTTCTCTGGAGAGAGCGGATACCTGAAGGCCGACACATAGGAGACTGCGGCCTCACGGTCGACCGCTTGCCGATCCTCCCACTCGGAGGGGACGAGCATCACGAACGAGATCCCCGAGGGGTCCACCATGCCGGGGTCAAGGCGGAAGAGGTCCGGGTGGTAGATGGTGGCGATCGAGCCCTCCGTCTCGCGCTGCCAGGCCATGTAGTAACCGATCGTCTTCAGGAACTCGACCCGCTCGCTATCCCCCTGCTTGCGGTAGCTCTCAATCCGAGGTTCGGCTTTCCGACCGAGCTTCAAATTCGCCATGAAAGGCCTGAGCTGGGCATCGCTGCCGGCGAACATAGCCCAAACGGGCCGGATCGTCTTTCCGTTGGCCTCGGGGAATAGGGCGTTGGCGGTCATCACCGCCAGGCAAATAGCCTGAAAGGACCGACCTTTCTTGTCGTCGTCCTTCTGCTGGATGACTAGCTCTTGCATCGCTCGACCCTAGAACGTTTTTAGGGTGCCGAAAGTTCACCACAATCGACCGCACCTAGGGAAGCCAAAATCCGAGCCAGGACGCGACGGTGGCACCTAAGGGGGTTGGTACAGTAACAAACCAGCACGATGCGCTCTCGAGCCAGCAAGAGGTCCCACTCGGGCCGGTTGATCTTGTAGGATCGAGCCATCTCCTTGAGGTAGCCCGCGGCGTAGGCCCTCCACTCCTCTTCGGTCTGCTCGTGTCCTGCCCGACGGTTACTTAGCAGCGGGCCGAGCAGGGCCCACGATGGAGCAAAGATCGGGTTCCCACTCTTCCGCGTGATGTCGTATCGGTCCGGGTCCTTCGTCGAGATCCGGGCGGTCCAAACATTCACTTTTTCTTCTCAGGCGGAGGCTTGGGTGTGCCACACGAATGCTGATCGCAGACGATCGTAAGGTTCGGAGGTTGACCCTTCGGACCCATCGAGCATGTGACGTGGTAAAACTTTGGCACGGCTTTGAAATCATGTCCGTGGTAGCAAGCCACGCCTAGGCCAGGTCCCACGAACGACTGCTCCCACTGCTTCCAGTTTGCTATCGCGCGTTCGGTGATCTCACGGTTCTCTTGTTTACCGTCTTCGTCAGCCTTCTTGCGCTTCTTGTCCGCAGCGATCTCCGCCTGTTTTTCTTCGAAGATGCGGATGGCCTCTTTGTTGGCATTGGCGGGGATCCGCCAGATCGCGATCAAGGTGTTCGCCACGACGAAGGCCGTTCCGATCGCGATCCATTTGAGCATCCACTTCGAGTGCGGCACCTTCTGGGCTAACTCGAAGGCGTAGTGCCAGAGGACCCGTCCTAGTGGGGGCCTGATCTCAGCAACTTGTTCAATGCGTGTTCGCGGGATGGCCATCACGCCTCCGGATGCCGGTTCTCGAAGTGCTCGCCCAGGAAGGTGACCCCGCCCGGCATGAAGGAAAGGATCGCGAGGGCCTTCGCGATTGCGTTGAAGGCGCTGGCCGTCTCACCCTTCTTCTTACTCTTGAACTGAGCTACGTCGCCCTTTTCGGCGATGATCTGTGCGAGTTCTGGAGCCTGAGCGGTGAGGGTCGTCAACGGCACCCGGCTCATCTCGAGGACCCAAAGCGGCACCGCGGCCGACAGGGCGATGCACATGTGGGGCGGCATTTCGTTAGTCGTCGACATGGGTGCGCTCTTCTTT
>JACZCT010151436.1_pt1 | contig 21738 bp, 55 predicted proteins | sample 8641871 | NCBI WGS metagenome assembly JACZCT01 (sample SAMN15324604, study PRJNA640507) | soil metagenome | isolation source: monocropping sugarcane control | place: China: Luxin town, Laibin City, Guangxi Province | collected 2019-07-25 | depth 10cm m | reverse complement strand
AGAGCGCGACCGACATCCCCACGGCTCCAGACGCGGATAGCCCAGGAGAAAACCTGTGACGAACCAACTCAAGCAATACACGTTCTTCATCATCGCGTGAGTCTTCACACACGACGGCGTCAACTTTGCACTCGGCGCCGTCTTCACCCTCAACACATGCTTGGCGCTCAGCGCCAAAAAGGAAGGGCTATGAGTGCAGAACGAAGAATGTTGGAGTATATCCGCGACAACGCGGCCAACTCCCAATGGAGTATGAAGTACATCAAGTACTTGGCTGAGTCAGCTCTTGCTTCCGGTGAAGTAGAACGTGCGGCCGAGGCGCAGCTCTGTGGGCGTCTGCTCATCGACGGACAAACGACGTGCGGTCGTTGTACGCTACCTGCGCATGACGGTGGGCCTTGTCGTGTTGGCGAGCTTGATCCGGACGCGACAATCCCGGCATGGCGTCATCGCTGTCCTGACTGCTCGGCGCTTCACACCCCTGGCACGGGCGCTTGCAGCATCAAACGTTGTGCGGCATGCGAAGCACGGGGTGCCCAGAAACCGCCGTGCGAGTGGGGTATGCACGAATACCAGGACGGCTACTGTCTCAACTGCAAGTGGAACCGTTCGGAGATCGAAGCGATGGGCACCGCCGAAAACAATCTCGTGCGAGAGCGTATGAGAGCACCGAACGCTACTCAGGGGACTAAATGAGCGAAATACCGACATACCCAAGCGAAGAGGAAGATCGCGAACGAGCTCGGGCTGATGCCCGTGAGCTCTGGGCGGTCCGCGTATTGAGACGTTCTACCGAGCGCCGCGCTGCAGCACTACACATACCTGGCGATCGTCCTGCCGAGCTGATGGTTCTTCCGATTACCGTAGAGAAGTGCATCGAGCATGCAGAGAAGCTCGTCGCTGCCGATGCGACGCTGAACCCCGACGCTCCACATCCTGCTGCGCTACCGGCGTATAAGGAGCATGCGAACGGACACATGTTCACTTCGCCCACACACGAAGGTCTCGCGTACACCAACTGCGACAAGTGCGGTGAACAGTACGGCGCACGTTACACTCGAGCGTGCGGGCCGTAGTGCTGACGGACGCTAAGAGGCGCAGTATTTTGTTGGGCGACAGCATCTCGCGCTGCAACAAGATGCACCTCTGCGCGACGTGGTTGATTGAGTGGCGTTGGGAGGGCGAGGGCCCAACAGTGAGCGGCACGATGCGCAGTCGAATGCTCTTTCTATTCGACGGTGTCTGGCATCGGGCCAAGAGCTGGGACGAGGACGTAAGGCCGCTGCTCATCGAGCGCGGTAGTGAGGCAAACAGATGAGAATAGCAATGGACAACATCGAACAGCATGAAGACGTGCCCGAAGAAGCTCCTTCGCTGAGCCAGCGGGTGATCGCCTTGTTCCGCGACAGCCTATTTCAAGGCGATCCTGACCCAGACAAAGCAAAGATGGTCGAGGGCATCACCTTCACGGCGGGCTTCGACCCCGAACGCCTGGCTGCTAACAAGGACAAGATCATCGCGGTTGCACGCGAGATCGTGGACGACGCCTTCTTGTCGAAGAAGGGCGGAGGGATGAGCTTCATGGCCTTGCCGTTCGCCAGGACTGGCGAGCAGTGGGGCGAGCAAGAGGACGCTCAGCTGCTTTACCTACTCTGCGCCGGCATTGGCTACGCCTCCTGCGTAGTGCCGCGCCTCATGTGGGGCGCATTTCCTGGAGGCGTCCCCTACATCGTGTTCAAGAACTTCGACGAGGAAGGAGCTCCAACTGATGGCGCTGGTCTACACGACGGTCAAGAACGGTAAGCTCAGTAACGAGCGCGGCGCGAGCCTGGTGGGGCTTTCGCGGGAGCGCTTCGAAGAGCTCGAGCTCGAGAACACAGGACGCTTCCAGATGGAGCAGTTAGTTCGCAGTGAGCGGCGACGCGCATTGGCAAGGCTCGTACGCCCGGTTGTGTGGTCCTTTGTGGCGGGCGGCTGCTTGGGGGTGCTGATCGTGGTCATCGTGAGGTATGGGCTTCTTTGAAGCTCAAAGGAAAACATGCAAATCGTACTCAAGCTGGACGTGTCCGCAGACGAGATGGGTGAGATCGCCTCAAGCTGGAAGGCTTCCAGGTACGGCTCACTTCAAGATCTTGTCATCGCGCTTCTACTCAACAAACGTTGCGTCGAGGCCGTGAAGCGCATGCCCGTAGACGAAACGAAGGGTTAGATGACCAAGATTGGTGAAGCCAGGGTCAGCGACTTCTTCAACTGGGCGATGCGCAACGTCTTGAAGGAAGATACGCCCTGGATCAAGGTAGTCACCGTCAACGGCACGTATTCCTGGAGCCTCAAAGCTAAGAGCAAGGCCAAGACCACAAAGAAGCGAGCTCGAGCAGGGACAAGAAAGAAAGCGAAATGAACTATAACGAGATTGCCGAGGCTTACGACAACCAGGCGGATACGCTGCAGAAGCAGATGGACCTGCTCGTGGAAAAGCAGCCCTACAGTACAACACCACTGAGCGAGTGGATGAAGCTGCAGTTCGACTCCGTGCGCTTGATCCTGGAGCTCAGAGAGAAGGCGGAGGACTGCCGCAGCAATGCGCGCAGGGAAGACCGCGCTGTGGTCGAGCACGCAGCGCGCTTGGAGTACGACGAGTTCGACAGAGAAGTGCGAAAGCGTTGGGCAGACTCATCTGCGCGTACCGCCGCTGCAGAGGAGCGTAAGGCAGCTGCCTACGAGGCTTTCGCCAAACGCTGGGCACCCGACGTCGGCCCGGACAATGTTCTGCTGCACGGCCCGCGTGGTACTGAGATCGTGAGATGAAACAACGGCAGGAGATTGGCGTACGCTGCTCGCTTCTTGAGCGGGTGGTGTACGCCGCCCTGCTCTGTGCCTTGACCCTGTTCGCACTATTTGTAGTGCTATGGATGCGCCTGTGGCGCCTACCAAAGGAAGACAACTGATGGCAAAGCTGAAGCCCTGCCCTTTCTGCGGCGGGGCTAACTTGAAGATCTACGTACACGCCAGCAACGGCTACGTCATTTGCGAAGACTGCGATGCGTACGGACCCTCACAGAATCACCTTACGCCGGAGGATGGCTGGAACCAGCGTGCGCCTGTTGTCGAAGAGCCGGACATCCCCTGCGAGTTCCCGGGTTGCCCCTACCCAGCGGTCTATGAAGGTTGGTTCCGCAAGCGCCACATCGTCACCGGCGGACCCGGTGGCCACATCGTCCGCATTGCCTTCTGCGAAAGCTGCAAGAGGCACCCCTATCTATGTGCAAACGAGAGAAGAAATGAGCAGGGCAAAATCGTTAGTGGATCCGCACGACCCGCGGTTGAGCCCGCAACAACGACGGAAAGTGCGCAGGCACCGGGAGAAGACGAAAGTCAAAAGGGATGAGCGACTTCAAGATCAAATCACCGGACGACGCGCGTAGGTGGTTGCGGCTTGCGGCACGTCGTCGACAGGCAAGTGCCTGGCTGGACGGATACGCAAAGTTAGATGACTCAGCGCGCGTACCTAGAAACGAACGAGAATTCTATGACGAGTGGTGGCTAAAAGGGGCTTTCTTCGCTGAGGAAGAAGCTAAGCAGAAACAAGGCAGCAAACCAATGTACAAAGTGAATGAAGACCTGAAGGATGTCGACGAGGCCTTCCCCGCGAACGCGCTCGACTACATGCCGTCGATGAAAGAGATCCCGCACTACGAGAAGCGGCGTGAGCTGGAGGACCTCGTCAGCCGCTGGTTCTTTACCGGCCTCGATGACGTTGCGTTCAAAGCCAAGGAAGGCGTGCCCGGCTCTGCTGCCTTCCGGCAGCTCAAGTGCATCATGGGCTCGTTCGCCCCAAAGCATGAGCACAAGATCGCTGCCGTGGCCTTCCTGCTCAATGAGTGGTTCGACATCATCCCGAAGGCCAAGGAGGCTGGTGGTTCTTCACGTGTCTGACATCCCCGACATGTGCGAGACCTGCGAGTCGGGTCGCCGTGAAGACCGCGCCGGCCACGACACGTACACCAAGCACTACTGCGGCTTCGCTGGCATCGCCATCCGCGGCATCCACATCTGGTTTTGCTCCATGGAGTGCTTGCGTATGTCGCCGGTAGCTACCATCGACGACAACATCCAACCTGGTCAAGTGAACCACATCTCATAAGCCGGGATAAGAACAAGGTGACGGACAAGCAAGCCTATAAGATCAAGAAGTACAAGTGCCGCATGGTGAGCGACGGCCACATCACGTGCGCGTACCAGGAGGTGGTAGAGGCTGAGCAGGCTGCTGCCATTTTCATGAAGGTACTCAAAGGGCTGCCTCACGAAGAGGTGCACGCGCTGTACCTGAACGGCGCCAGTCGCATTACTGGGCTGGAGTGCATCGCACGCGGTGGCATCGACACTGCGGCCTTTGCGCCACGAGACCTCTACAGAAGCGCCATTTTGGCCAGAGCCTCGGTCATCATTCTGGCGCACAACCATCCGAGCGGAGACCCGACCCCATCTGAGAACGACATCCTCATGACGAAGGAGCTCGTGAAGGCAGGTGAGATCATCGGCATCCAACTCGTCGACCACCTCGTCTGCTGCCCAGAGACTGAGAAATGGGACAGCGTGTTCACCCACCTTCAAACGCCCGTAGAGGCGCTGTTCACAAACAACACATGAGCGTTACACATCTACAACGACGACACTTCCGCAGGATGACTCGTACCGAGCTCAAAGAAGCCATCCTCGATTTCGAGAAGCAGATCTCATACATCGCGCTGTCCGACACCGATGCTGGTGAGGCGAAGCGCAACGAGCTCCAAGAACGGATCGACTACTGCAACCTGCTTCTCAAAGTTAAGAAATGACTGAAGTCACCAGGCTACGTAAACCAGAGCTGGCGAAGCGCTATGTCGCCGCCTGCGTTGCCACTACGATCAGCAACGACCTGACACAAGGCGCTGCTCAACCGCACCTGCGCCTGGGATTCTTCGCCCGGCAGGCGTCTGCGATTTTATGATTGACTTAGTTGAAGGTGAGGCTGCCTCGTGACAAAAATCGATGTCAACAAAGCTATCGAAGCAGAATGTCAGCGCTTCGCTGGCGCTATCCTCAAGCTGGTAGAGAAGAGCATCAAACAAGAGCTGAGCTCGCCCAAGACGAAGAAGACCTTGGCGAAGATGCGCGACTTGCTGGAGAAGACCTACAAGCCTACGAAGAGCAGCCATCTACCGATGGGACTGCCGCCAGGGGCGAAGCGCGCCGCGGCGGCAATCAAAAGTCTCACCAACGAGCTCGACATCTTCATCACCAACAATCCTGGGTTGCGTGTCGAACAGCTCAGCAAGAAGCTATCCCGTGAGACTCCGGAGCTCAGGCTGCCGCTCAAGCGCCTTATCAACGACGGTCACATCGGCACGACTGGTAGCAAACGCACCACCACCTACTGGCCTGCTGGGCATAAGGCGTTGAAGGAATGACCAGAGTTACAAGACTACGTAAGCCAGAAATGGCGCAGCGTTATGTTGCGTCTTGTGTTGCCACTACCATCAAGCTCATCAAACAACACTGGTGACCCTGATGGCTTTCTACGGAAAAGACGATGACGATACATGGCACACCGACGACGGCACCTTTCAAGGCAGGTCGCTGCCAAGCCACATGATCGGTAAGCCTGCAGAGATCGCAGCCGAACGTGAACGACGAGGATTTCGCATGAGCAACATGAGCAACACCCCGCCCGAAGAACAGCTCACCAAGCAGGAGCTGGACGCTTGGCTAGGTAACGAGCCGGTCGACGCCACAACGAAGATGGCGCTGCTTCGCACGTACCCCATCCTGCAGTACTTCACGTACGACCACTTGCCGCCGCACTTGCAGGAGGCGTCGAAGCCCTGCGCCGCCATTGCCTGGCGCTCGGCCGAAGCGGTCTTGGGGTTTCATCCCGAAGTCGAGGCTGGGCTACGTAAGCTGCTCGAAGCCAAGGACTGCTTCGTGCGCTCGCAGGTTCGCAGATGATAATAGCGAAGGCAGTAAAGCCATACGATGAGCCGCTAGAAGTGGAGCACGAGCTCAGCGACGAGCGGCTCGAGATGTGGGAGTGGCGTACTCGAGCAGGCACCTACATCGTAGGGTCGGTCTACGAAGTACCCACTGGTGAGTTGCGTGCAATGATCCTTACGCTCCGCACTTCAAGAAAAGCCGCACGTTACGGCGGGTTAATCATGCTGTTGGCGAGCGTGGGGCTTGGCAGTCTCGTGGTGAACATCATCAGCTTGCTGCTGAATTAGCCGGCCGTTTCGGGGATAAGAGTAGTAGAGGAGTTCAATACATGTTCAAGCTGGCTCTACTCAACATCTACGTGGGCGTGTGCACCTTCTTCGAGCGTGTGGCAGCGCCGCGGGTTTCTACCTGCTGCCACTTCAGGCCCGACGAAGACGAAATGTCCGATGCGTGAGTTCGTACAGAACCTGGCTATGGGGAGCGACGGCATCATGTCGCTCCCCGAGCGCCTGTTCTGGACAGCGCTCGGAACATGGTGCGCTTATTTGCTAGCTACCAGCATCCAATGCTGGTGGTACATCATGACCGGCAAGGTCCACGACGATGAAGACTGAACTGATAGAAGGCTTCTGGCGCGTCCGTGTCGGTAAGCTGACCGTGTTCGACTGGGATCTCGAAGAAGCACTAGCTTGTGCTTCCCGTGTCATTTACTACTCAAAGCAGCTGAGGAATCGTTGATGTTCTTTCAAAGCAGAACCGAAACGTTGAAGGTCATCGCCGACCTTCAGAACATGGCGTGCGCCTACAAGATCATCGCAAATCCCAAGGACAAGACGCCGACCAAGTGCGACTGCAAGTACGGTGGGCAGAACCTGATGAAGGGCACGGAGACGGGTAACGGCTGTCCCGAGCTCAGGTCCATCGTAGAAGTGCTCAGCGTCATGACCAACTTCGAATGGCAACGCTTGGTGAAGCGTGTTGGGAAGCGAGACGCCAAGACGCTACGGGCTCAGTTGAAGAAGGCAGCCAAGAAGAGGCGCAAGTGAGTATACGTGGTGCGTAAGCGCAATGATTGGGAGCGCGGCCGCGACCTAGCGCGCACCGCTCTCATCGACGCCCTGCGTTTGGTTGATGAAGGGAAGCTCGACGAGGGTATGGTCGGAACCTCCATCGCGCTGGTACACCTGACGCCAGTAACCAACCAAGACCGCGTCTGCTCGATGATCGAAGAACTACTTGTCGCCCGCGGCGTCAAGGTACCAAAGGAGGAAGCTGTGGCTGCAACACCGAAAGACGAGAAGGCGATGAAGAGCCTCATCCGTTTCGCGTTCTCAGACGACGAAGGCAACCCCGACCTGGCGTTGCTACCTGAGTTCCGCAAGGCGCTGGCCAAGGCCTGGGATGAAGGCGCCTGCCACGTGGTCGAGAAGTACGGCAACGACTACGCGATAAAGGCTACGGTGCGCGACGAGAACCCCTACAACAAGGCTCCCGATACACGCATCGCCAAGGGAGGTGGAGAGTGAGTCGCACTCCGAAGCGGAGCAAGGCACCGGGATACGAGTACTGGAGCCGCGGGACGCCACGCGAAGGTATGACCCCGGGGCGCTTTTCGAAGACGCTCAAGAATCGCAAGCGACGCCGTGAGGCCAAAACAGAGATTGAAGAAGGCAGCGCGCTGAAGGGCGGGGTGGGCGATGATCGCAGTTGACGGCAAGCCATTTGCGCGCATCGTGCGGGACCTTCCAACCAACCTCACCGGCGAGTACAAGTACCTCGACAGCAACGGCGTCGTTTGGCACGGCAGAGCCTGGCAAGACCATGTAACCAACGGCGTCGGGACCCGGGCACGTATCGTCAACGGCCACGTAGTGCCGGATACAGGCTCGAGCACCGTAACTATCGTAGCTGCCCCGCCGAGACCGCCTGCGCAGCGTGAACCCAATCGGCATGAGCGTCGTAAGCAGGCGGCCCTTCAACGGAGGCGCCGATGAGGATCGAAGTTCTGATCTGCGACCACTGCGAGCGTGAGATCCGCGGGTTCACCTCAACCCCATACAACGTAGAAGGAGGCCCAACCTTGGACATTTGCTCTGTTTGCCAATCGAAGCCGTTTCGCCGTGTAACACCTAGCAAGCGTGGCGCGGCGATAGCCGAGATACTACGCATGGCATTGAGTTCGCCATGACCGAGCGTGTGAAGGAAGAGCGACCTAAAGTAGCGCTTGAGGTGAAGGCGACGTACGCGGACAACGTGATCAGCCTCCGCATGTCAGGAGCTACCGCCGAGCTCCCAGATGGCCGGAAGCTCGAGGTGACAACGGACATCGGCGGCACCTGCACCTTGGTCATCATCAGCAATACCGACAAGACTTGGCGCACGTATTTCTTGACTGCTGAAGCGTTGGCGAAGGCGGTGCTTCGCCAGGAGGAGCTGCTTGGAGCTAAGATAGCTAGCAGTGGTCACGAGTCCTCCGACAAAGCGTGAACGGCCTCGGCGCTGCAGCCTATGTAGGCGCCCGTCTCGCGGAAAGAATGCCTGTGGCACGCTTGTACCTGTAGAGAAAGGTAAGGCGTGCCTCGGGTGCATCCGCAAAGCCGTGGCACGTGTCGCCGAGGTGACCGGTAAGGTCAGGCGTGAGCAGCGCCTACGCCCTTACCTCAAAGGAGTGTGAGATGAAACTACCTAAAGGACACAACTACGAGCAGCTCGGCCTGCCTTTCAACCCAGCGATCATCGATCTCGATGGTATAGAAGACCCGAAGTACAAGGGCCAGGTCCGGTACATCGGCAAGGCCAGCCTCATTTTCGACAACAGCTACCGCTGCCTGGCCAACGTCGGTGGAGCGCTCTGTGTAGTAGAAGCTACAATCACGCGCGGTGCTGAACCAGCCGGCGCGAAGGTCAGTGAGCAATGAACGAGCCCATGACGTGGGGCGACTACTTCTTCTACAAGGTGCTGGCGTCTATAGCCTGCCTTGTGCTCGGTTGGATTTTGGCGCTGCTGACGGTCTGGTCGGCTGGGCGCTTCTGTCCGAGCTGCGCTAGGCGCATGCAGTGGCGCTGGCGTTTGCCGCACACATATGCGAAGCACAAGTACTGCCCGTACCACGACGACCAGCCGCTGTAGTGATCTTCGCAAACCACTTCCTTACCGTGCACGGCGTCGACTGCCTGACCTGGGCGGCACGCTACAAGATCATGCCGTTCACGCATCCATGCAGCGACTGCGGTAGGCCGCGCACGACCAGCGTCCCATTTGCCTGCGGACCACTCCGCGGGCTGATGGCTCCACCTTGCGCGTGTGGTACGAAGAGCCACTGCTACTGCGTGGTGCGCGCAGACGGTGACGATATTCTGAGCGGCTAGTACTTCGAGTACAGCAGTGAGGAGGCTCTGGTACCGCAAGGTGCTAGGGCCTTTATTTTTAGGGCATAAGAATAGAGAAGGAGGTTCCTATGAACGACGACAAGGTTGTGACTCAAGAGCAAGTTGACCGGGCACTCGACATCTTCGGCATCGTGAACAAGTAGCAAGAAAGAGGAAGTACATGCCGGTTACTGAATGGACGTTGGCTCAAGCCAGGAGCTTACCGCTGACGCAGCTCGCGCAAATCGGGCGCTTCAATCTGCGGCTGCTGGCAGTAGAGGCGGGGATCATAAGCGCTCCAGCGTCCGCGGCTGACTTCGACTTCTTGGCGATGTCTAACGAGCAGCAAGCCTCGTGCTTGCTGAAGAAGTTGAACACGGCCAATGAATACGCACCATTGCTCAAGGAGATGGCCGAGGTGGAGGTCGTCGATAAGTACCGAAGGGCATGTGGTGAGCTAGCTGTCGTAATGGGTTCTTTCCATCGGAGGAAGTGATGAAAGCTAGGGAGCGCGTGCGGTTTGAGCGCCTTCAGTTGTTGGTAAAGCAGTGGGGAGGCAAGTTGATCTACACCGAAGACAACGACGTGTTCGATGCCTTATGCGTCGATGGAGCGCCGTTCGATCATAACCTAGGCGTGGACTACGATCGAAAAGTGATTGTCGCCGAGAAAGGGTTCAACCTCGGCGGTGTCATTCATGAGATCGCGCATGTGTTTGCTGTAAACGCCGAAACGTCACGCGCCGCACTAGACAGCGACGAGTTCGACTTCTTCGGCTGGGAGTTCATGCTGGCGCGCAAAGTCGACCTGGTGCCTGAGTGGGTGGAGTCCAACTACAACTACTCACTCCCCAACGACCCGTTCGAATACAATGGAAAGGATTTCGGCGGAGAGGACTTCGGACAGCTGGAGCTGGAGGAGCAGAGCGACTTGATCGAGGAGCGTGTCGATTACGCACGCCAAATCGGTATTGTGATGGATGACGAACCAATTTCTGTGAGGACATGAATCAACATGAAAGCATCAATCCTGTTTCTGGCTCTGTTGGTCGGCTGTGGCGGCGCTACTGACGGCGCGAGCCCGTCTGCTGAGGTCTTCGCGCAGTGCGAAGTGCACACGCGCCATCTATTCGGTAACGTAAACGGCTGCTGGCGCATCACCTCGCGGCAGGGCTTCGTCGACAGCGGCAAGTACATGTGCTCGGCGCAGCCTACCTGTGAGGTCATTACTGGCGACGAGCAGGACTACATCTCGGGTGACGTGGCCTGGGTCGGTGATGTGGCATGCGACAACACGTGCAGCCCATGACGTGTAGCAACCGACCGGCGAGGTGGGCGTGGGTGTTCACTGCAGCATGTGTCGCGTTCTTTCTCGTCGTCGCTTACTTAACGATCTGGCAAAAAATACAACGTAACGAGCAAGCAACGGCATCGGCTGTTGCCATAGCAAGCGCTAAGCAGGCGCAGGGACGTCTGAAGGCAGCGCAGGAACAAGACGCTGAGGTTGCAGCCCTCGAGCGGATACGGCTACGCCGCCGGCAGGCGTGGCAGTGGTGCGTCAGCCAAGGTGACGTTCCGGTGCTGGCGTTTGGCAGTGTAATTTGTATCAACCGAAGCGCTGTCTCTTGGGAACAAGGAGACTCGGAATGATTTGGAACGACGTCATCAACGGCGCCTTCGAACTCTGCGGCGCCTTCTTCACCTGGCGCAACTACTTCCAGCTCAGGAAGGACAAGGAGCTCAAGGGTGTCTACTGGCCGCTCATCGCGTTCATGACGGCCTGGGGCTTCTGGAACTTGCTCTACTATCCGAGCCTCGACCAGTGGTTCTCGTTCTTCGGCGGCGCGGTGCTGATGCTAGGCAACGCGCAGTGGGTGAACTTGGCGCTCAAGTTGAAGTTCAATGACCATTAAGCGCTACGCTCAATTTCCGAACGGCAGCATCATCCAGCTAGAGAGTAGGGAAGAGGAGGATGCTGCCTACATCCTGGCACAGAACATCGAGCTCGCAGAACGTACAAAAGACCCTGCTGCTATCGCGGAGATCCGCGCGCTGTGGGGCGATGAAGACTGGGATGACATCTTGAAGAAATCTCGTGCCGAAGGAAGCACTTGGTACGTTTGGTGGATGGACGGCGTACGAGCATTCTTGTACAAAATTCAGAACGAGGGATGAGCATGGCTTCGAACATTACTGAGGAAGAAATCGAAAAGCTCAAGGCCACGAACACGGAGTCGGAATGGAACACCGTGTGCGACGAGATCAAAGCAGCGCGTGGCGGTGAGTATCCAGCCGACTGGTGGGCTAAGGTGAAGCAAAGCGGGCTGCTGGATGAAGCCGTAAGACGTTTCGGGGGTGGTGGTCTACATGTCGCGGCCTATCGCAAATCCTACAACTAAGCCGCCGCGACGGCAGTGCGCAAACTTGTCGGCGCGCCCACAAGGGGGAGGTAGGCCCGCAACTGTGACGCGTTACCGAAGCGTTGTTCGTCCAGGTCACCCGTTAGCAGATAATGACGGACGCGTTCGCGTGCACCGCCTTGTACTATTCGAGAAGATTGGAGGTACAGCAACGGCATGTAATTGGTGCAAGCGCCATGTAGCCTGGTTCGGTACCGGAGACGACGAGTTGGTTGTGGACCACCTTGACGAAGACAGGTGGAACAATGCTCCTGATAATCTCGTACCTGCTTGTCGCGTATGTAACATGCATCGTAAGCAGCGTGCGGCGACGCATTGTACCGCAGGGCATAGGCTGGACGGTGTCAACTTATACATCCGCCCCGATACCGGCTCTCGTCAATGTAGAGCATGCAAACAAGAAGCCGCGCGTAGGTTTTCGGCCCGAAGGAGTCAAGAAGCGTGACGCGAAAGCAATGCAAGCTCTGTCCGTGGAAGGTGAGTACCGATCCGCATGACATTCCGAACGGCTACTGCGAGACCAAGCACAGGGACCTGTCCAGCACCATCGCCGATCCAGGCGCGTTAACGAGTGTTGGCGGGCCCTTGCGCATGATGGCTTGCCACGAAACCAGGCCGGGTAAAGAGCTCCCGTGCGTTGGCTGGTTGGCGCATCAGCTCGGCCCCGGTAACAACATCGGACTCAGGCTCGCCGTCATGCGCGGGCACGTCGATGCGAACTTCGAGCTCGACGGTGAGCAGCACAATTCACTAGAAGACACGTTTCCAAAGAAGAGAAGGAGAGGGAAGTAATGCAGCCGAAGCACACGCTATACGTACAGCGCACACAGATACCAGTTCGGCTCGTAGACAACTTCGTCTGCGGCGGCGTCGATGGGCAGTTCGCCATGCGTTGCTGGATCAGCACACGTGGGCTGACTTCAGAGGGATTCGTGGTAGAGGTGAAGTCTTTCATCGACGCCGTGAAGGAAGCCTACGACCCAGACAAGCACACGCTCAAAGCCAGTTGCGAAGAGCTGGCCAACGGCGTCTTGACTGTCGCGCTCAAGTTGGTTGGAAGATCGAGGCTCAGCGAGGTCAAGGTAGAGGTGGAGAATCTCACCGGCGTGGTCCAGCTCTTGTGGGAGCACGGCGACGAGGTACCTGTTTTTCCGCGCAAGGCTACCGAGAGCGAGTTCTTGGAAACAGAGCTGCGGCAAGCGGTCAGCGCTGGTCGTAGCAGTCAGAATCGCTGCTGAGGTAAGTGCGTCGATGAGCTACAACATCGAGGTGCTGTGGGAGTGCTCGGTCTGCCACAAGCGCGGTAACCGAGGACTCAAGGATCGGTACTGCGGAAACTGTGGGCACAAGAAAGAAGCGGCCGACTCCGAGTACATGCCGGACGACATCTCGGAGCGCGCTGCCCTCGGCGGTGATGAAGACAAGAAAGCCTCCGCCGGTGCCGATTGGGTCTGCATGTACTGCGACTCGCTACAGAACCAGCTCAACAGCTGCTGTAGCAACTGCGGCGCGCTCGAGCGCGGAACCAAGAAGGCGGTGGTTGGGGAGGTCACCGCCGACACACGAGCGACTCAACAACGCACTACCTCAGAGGCGCCGACTGCCAGGTCGATTCCTGCGCAGCGCCCTCGGCCGAGCCGGCGTCTTGCCTACGTAGCTTCGGCAGTGAGCGCTGCGCTCACTGTGGCATTGGCGCTGTGGTACCTGTTCACGCCCTACGTGGTGTCGACGCACGTCTCGGCGCTTGCTTGGAAGCACGAGGTCGTCATCGACAGGTACAAGATCCACGTGCACGAGGGCTGGTACCCGGACGGTGGGGCGTTCAACGTTTCACCGCTCGGAATGCGCACGCACCATTACAACCGAGTGGCGGTTGGCAGCCACAGCGAGCCGTACCTGGACCGTTATGCCTGCGGACAGGACTGCACGACCACGCCTTCCTACACGACCTGCTCTTCGAACGGCAATGGAACCGCGCGATGCACTAAGCACGGTGGTAACCGTTCCTGTTCCACCAGGTATTGCACCAGGACCGCGTACCGCAGCGTGACGGACTACGCAAATATTCCCGTCAATCAGATGTGGTACGGCTGGTCCGTCTGGGAGTGGGGCTACGATCGCACCGTAACGAAGCAGGGTTCGACGCGGGAGACCATCTGGCCGACGGCTGAAGAGCTAAAGCCCCCAGACCTCGGTACGGGCGAGCAGGAGCGCAGTGTCCGCGTTGGGCACTACGAGGTGACGTTTCGTGACAGGGAGGGGAGGACGTACAAGACAAGCCCGAATTCCTACTGGGAATTCCTACGCTACGAACAAGACGAACCTTTCAAATTGAAGGTCACGCGCGCAGGCACTGTGGAGGTGCTGCCGTGATGAGTGAGACGTGCAGCTAGAAATTGAGTACCGAGTCGTACGTCCTTCGGCAATTGTCCCCATCATCCCCATCCTCGACAGGCTCCGCCTCGATGGAAAGACAGGGATGTGGCAGTTCCTGAAGGATGTCAGGAAATCACCCGCCTACATGGAAGGCAACGCGCGTGTGGCCCTGGCCTACTACGATGAGCTCGTCGTGGGCTGGGCCACCGTCTGTTTGGACGCGCGTTGTCGTGTGCGCTTCAATGTGTTCGTCGAGGAGTTCTTCAGAAGGCACGGCATAGGCTCCGAGCTACTACGAAAGCTCTCCGAGGTGTACGAAGAGATCGCCGAGGTACCGCCTACGGTCGACTATCGATACCTGCCGTTCTTCATACGCGCGATACCGAAGTTGCTCAAGGTGAGCTCAAAGCAGGCGCACCACCTCGCGCGATAGTGCGAAGCACAGGACTAGTAGGCCGCAGAAGAACATGATGCGGCCTACCTCCTGCACCTTGCCGTTGGCGCTGATGAAGTAGAGAAGAACGCCGACGAAGGCGATGAGGATGGGGAACCATGCGATGACCATCTTTTTAGCCTAGGGGTGGTTCATGCGGCGTTCAACGCTGCAATTTGCAACGGTTGGGGCGTGGAGGTACTAGAAGATCGTGCATTCGTCGGAGATAAGAACGCCAGAGAGGTTTCGTACGAAGCCGGAAGGAGTTTCAAATGGTGATGACTATCAAGGAACGCATCGAGCTCCAGAGGAAGACGACAGCAGAAAGTAAGGCTTTGCTAGAGGAGGAACCTGCTGATGAAGGTGGAGTATCGCTGTCGGCTCTGCTGTCGATGACCGTCGAAGACTTCCGAAACTGTGGCAAGTTCCAGCTGCGGGAGGTGGCGCGCACCCTCACACTACGCAGCGAGTCTTCGTTTGCTGTGATCGACAACGACGTCGATTCCATGGCGCGCCAGATTTACGACATGGTCAACCATCCGGCGCATTACCTGGGTTGCTACAGACGCGTGCACCGCGCCGACTTGGAGCGACTGCATGTGCAGCACCTGTTCAACATCGCCCAGGCTGCTTGCGCTTCGCTAATCATCAGCAAGCTCTGGCATGGTCTGCCGCACGGCGAGCAAGTGTCTAAGACCATCCAGTTTCTGAGCTCGTACGCAGAGAGCCATGCCGCACCTGCGGCGGCACCTGCAGAAGACAAAGACGCCGTACTGCAGGTGCATATCCACTGGATGCGTCCACTGGTAGAGCAGTTCCCGTACGTCACGTATATCGGAAAGCGACGCAACGTCAGAGTTTCACCGAAAACGTTTATGTTCGTTGTGGAGGGCAACAGCGCTCGTTGTACATGGATGGCAGATCCTGCGACCGACAAGATTGTGCGTCGCTTCAAGTTCGAGGACCACCGTTGGGAGTACCTCCAGCATGGGTGGCAAGCTGCGTGCGGTCTCATCTTCACGCGAGATGAGATACTCGCCTACGGGAAGCAAGAAGAGGTCAAGGTCGAGGAGGCGCTACAACCCGTCGTCGAGTGCAACCTCTGCGCATGCGGCGCAGACCTCAGCTGCAACAAGAACTACCCGGGCGAGAAGGCAGGCGACCCGAAGATCTGCGGCGAATGCCAGATCAAGCTGGCCGGTGATTGGGCTTGGGAGGGCGTCTACGTCGGCCCCAAGGCGCTCCCGGTTCGTGTACCGAAAAAGGTGCACAACCCCAAATACGATCCACGTCCCGGCATCGACGACCAAGGCGCGTGGTCCACGCCGTCATGGGATGACCTGTGAGCATCGACTTCGTCAATCTGTCGAAAGGTACGGTGTCCGCGGCGCTGCAAGAGCGGCTGTCTGCGGGCACCAAGGTGCTTCAAGACAAAGTAGAGGGTCTGCCGCCGGAGGAGTTCAACAAGTACGTCGGCGTGTTCGTCATCCTTCTCCACGAGGATCAGTCCAGCGACAGACACGTACTAATCGAAAAGCGTGACATCCGGAAGTTCGTCGCTGATTTCGAGAACAAGACCAACCGCATCTACCCGATACCCGAATCCGCGGTCAAGCGTTGCGAAGGCGACCTGCCAGCTGGCGTGCTTCGCGTGCTCTACATTTCTTCAGAAGGCTGCGGCGCCATGCAGGTTTTCGGTGAAAACGCAGAGGATAAGGCGCGCGCGGTTTTCTCTGCGGCAAGTAGCGTGCTCGATGAGACCAAGGCGCAGCTGGTTAGCGACAAGCTCGTCGAGATATTGAAAGGCCTACCCAAAGAAGACGCGCGTGAGGTACTGCAGGACGTGCAGCTGTCCTTGGACATGCGCGAACAGCTGCTGGAGAGTACGCGCGCAGACGTGCAGGAAACGCGCGACGCTATAGAGCGCTCGTACTTGGAGAAGATTCCCAGGTTCAGGGAGCGCTGGGCCAGCGTCCTCGCGCGTTCGAAGAAGGTCGTTGTACCGCCCGACGCCTCCACCGCAAACAACGTAGAGACGGCCTTCATGGCGGCTGCCTACGTGTTCGACCCCATCACGACGAACATCGGGCTGTCCGAGCACGAGGTGGCCTACTTGATCGGGCGCTTCACCGAATCAGGCTCTGCAATCCACAAACTACTGAAGCTCATGGACGTAACGCTGCGCGGGAAGGTGTACAGCGGAGTGCTGCAGAGCTTGGGCGTCGAATGGATGCGCTCAGGGTTCCCTAAGCTCGAGGTCGGCCAGAAGCTTGCGGCGTCGCTGGCGCTCACTGACGTCCCTGACGACATCGAGGTGATTGCACCGTGGAAGGCGTGGAGCCTCATCGTACCGCCTGAACTGCTAGGGCCGAATTCGCCGAATCATGGAAACTTTGCAAGGATCTGGTGCAGCGGTACCTCCATCAAGTTTGTCGTGATGTCCAACGGTGAGCTGCTAGGTCCATTCACAAAAGAGAACCTAGAGCGCATGCAGCAGACTTGGCAGAAGCACCACCTGGAGAAGATTTGGACCTCTCTCAACTCCTTGGTCAAAGGCGCCTGCCTTGCTCTATCCAATCCAGACGACTACAAGCGCCAATCGTTGAAGGAGCGCAGCGATAAAGCAGCGAAGCCGCAGCGCGACGGCGAACCCGACTTCGCGGTGAGTCGGTTCATGCTGAGCGCACCTGTGCTGGTAGACCTGCGACAAACGCTGCTAGACCATGTGGCTGGCAGGAAGCGCACCTCTCTCAGCGGCGGATCTCCGACTGTGCAGTTCTTTGTGCGAGGCCATTGGCGTAATCAAGCGCATGGACCCCACCGGTCACTACGCAAGCAAATCCAAATACAAGGTTTCTGGAAAGGCCCGGAAGAAGGGCGGGTGCTTCTACGCAATTACAAGGTGAAGGATGAGGCTAAGGAAGCAAGATCGGAGAATACTGAAGCCGAGCAGAAGGCAGGTGGCGGAGGTACGCCAACTTGAAAAGCGAGCGGTCGGATCGCATCTGCGCTGGGCCGCGCGCGCTGCATACCCAGGGCGTACACCGCTAGCCGCCATCCTGCTCTACGCGGCCGACTTGAAGAGGGAGACGACGCTAGATGAAGAACAAGGCAGGCCAGCTTGCAACAGCGCTGAATGATCCTCTTTGCGCTTGCGGTGACCCGCGTTCGGCACACACCGCCAAGACGCTGAGCCGCAACGACGCTTGCGCGTACGCGCACGACAGTGACGCCCCTTGCTGGTGCTACAAGTACACGCCGGCAGGGGGCGGCCTTTTACTTCAGGCCGATGGGATACCGATGACTATTTCGATGGGAAAGCTCACCGACGAGCAAGAAGCTGTGGTTCGCAACTTCGTAGCCGGTTACAACGTGCACGACCTGGGCGCCGGCCAGCTTGGGATGGCTGCGAAGCTCCGCGACCTTGGCGCGCACACCGTGACCGCAGTGGACAAAATCTACAGGTACCTGCCGTTCTCGCCGCCCACTCTGGTGACGCTGGTAGGGGAGTACTTCGAAGAGTACGCTGCGCACGGCCACTACATCGACGTGGCGTTCGTATCTTGGCCCGAGGCGTGGCGGTTGGACGGCATCGTGGACCTGCTGCGCACAGCCCGCGTCGTCATCTACCTAGGCTCCAACTTCGATGGGACGGCGTGCGGTACCGAGGATATGTTCAGGCACCTCTCCCGTCGCAACGTCCTGGCCTTGGTCCCGCACAAGTGGAACAGCCTCATCGTCTACGGCAACGACATCGTGCAGCGTAGGTTGCTACCTGAGGAGTATGCGGCGCTGAACCGCGACAAGGCATACTGTGTGTGTGGAGCTGCAATTGACGACTTGTAAGAACAAGGATTGTGGGCACTTCAAACTGGACCACTTCACACTCAACGAACGCGTGTGCTTGGTCAGTGGCTGCCGCTGTCGGAGGTTCGAGGAGGATGACGCGCCGGCGCCGAAGCCGAAGCCGCCGATGTTCGCGGTGCGGATCGACAAAGAAGGCGATGGCTACGTCTTCAAGGTCGAACCTATTCCTCACGACCTCGAACTACTCGCACTGGACTCGGCGCCTGGTTTTACCGCAATCGTAGAAGCCCCGAACCCTGGTGTTGCTGTGCAGCTCGCTTGGGAACGCGGGCAGAGGGAACTCTCTTCCCTAGGAGGTCTTCCTCCTAATCCTACGTAGAGACTATAGCTGCAAAGGAACGAACTTTGGCTACTAACGATACGATCCAGCTCATGGAGGACGCGGTGCAGCACCTGCTTCCTCCCTACGCCACCGAAGATGATATGTACGAAGCGCTCGACAACTGCGCGATGACGGAGAATGAAATATACGCTGCAATCGACAGGCGCTACGGGGCCTCTGCCGCAAAGATGTCCGAGCAAGAGATGGCGCACGTCATCCGCGAGATCTTGTTCGACGCCTTCACCACGGCCCTGGAAGCAGTGACTATCTACAAGGTGCCGTTCGATGCCTAAGAAGTTCAAGTTCTGCTGCCCGGCGTTGGAGATGGCCTGCAGTCGTGCGAGCGACAATCAGCGCTCAGGTATCCAAACTGGAAGCATGTTTCAAGCCAACGGCAAGCGCGGATCGTTCCGTACGGCCGTGGTCATCTATTTTCCAAAGGCGAAGAAAGGCGACGATAGTAAGTACGGGTTCAAGAGCGAGTTCAAGGACACCGTCTACGGCCTGTGTAAATGGTGCCCATTCTGCGGCACGAAGCTCGAGGACGAGAAGAAAGCCGATGCGCCCAATCATGAAGAGCGACACAGCGGCCCGTAAAGTCGACGAGCAGGATTGGCACGTCGACGACTTCATCGACAACCCGTACGCCGATCCCTACGCCAGGTGGATGTTCATGCACTTCCGTCTACCTTCATTTCAGAAGGCGGCGTTCGAACCTTTCATGCGCGACCACAAGCTGTTCTGCACTTACCAAGGCAGCCGCTACCGCGTAACAGGAGCCAGCACCATGGGCGATGTCTGGCTCGTCAAAGACTTCAACAAAGATCATGGTTACGACCACCGCGTGCTCGTAGCTGCTTGCTCGAATTGGGGACCAAAATAATGAGCGACTGCAATTTCGAATTGGCAACGAAAGGTAAGTATGAAGGCGAAGAAGGCCTCATGCTTCTGATCACACACTTTGCTATGTCTGCCGGTGTCGTAGACGAGTCGGGCTTGGAGTTGCACGTAGACGCACTCAAAGATGCGCTGCTGCGCACCTTACAGAAAATCCAAGCCATGGAGGCGCGTCTGGCCAAAGTAGGCAGGCTCGTCGACATCTTCTGGGAGCGTCAGGGTTGGTACATCGTGGAGATTGAAACGGGCGTCACCTCCGTGGAGCACCCTAACCTCGACCTAGCAACGAAGAGTGCGGCAGCCCAGGGCTACATCATCCGCGACATCCGTCGCACACGTGGCCTGGTACCGCAACCGAAGCCACTTGCCTTGGAGCGCAAGAGCGATGCTGAGTGAAGAGGACGTGCTCTGGCTAGTGGATATAGCCAAGCGTCTACGCAAGGTCTACACGGAATCGTTGAAAGGCGACGATACTCTCATAGTCAGCTTCGACGAGCGGATGGCAAAGATCAAGGCCGAACTCGAGAGGCCGACCGAGCTGTTGGAGCTGCTCATCCACTGCCCTCGCTGCAAAGAACAGCACATCGACAAGGGCAGGTTCACCAAGGAGCCGCACAAGGTACACGCCTGCCAGTTCTGCGGGCTCGGCTTCGTAGCTTGTAAGTTACCATCCATCGGCGTGCAGTTCTTCAACGGGTGGAAGGGCGTTGAGTAGGTTAAGCTAGTCGGCGTGGAAGTGTTCGAAGTGGCAGCTTTCGATCTCGCCCGGTTCGTACTGTGCACGATGTGCGTTGCGTATGTAGTGAAGCGACTACTCCTTCGGCTTCCGAAGGGCTAAGTAAAAGGCTCGGGATGAGCCGGGCCTTTTACTTACCGCTACCTTCTGGCTAATGGGCTGGCACGATGAAATACTTTCACGTCCAGCAATTCGCGCATGCCGCTTGGCGTGGTGTGCGGATCGTACGTCCCCATGTTGGTGCGGTCGTACTTCATCTGGTCAAGGAGCGCCTTGTCCATGGTCTTGGAATCACCACCTTGTCGAAACCGTGGCCAGCCTGAGCTCACGCCCGAACTGGTACGGAGCCAGCCGCGCGCGGTCAGGTAGCGTTCCACAGTTGGGGCGAACACTGCGTCCACGCGCATCTCAGCCAGCACGGCGGCTGGTAGCGGTATCGCTTCTGCGTCACCTGCTTTCTTGTATTTCCTCCACACCCCGTTGTGCCCATGCATCAACCACCCGGCCATTCGAAGATGAACCTCAGCAGCACCGACAAACTCTCGGAAATTCATGTTCCACCTCTATCAATCTTATGCCTGATTTATCTGTAGTATTGCCCCATGGCCTACCAGACTCCCTCTAAGAATATTCTCGATAAGCACATGCGCGAAGGCATCCACACATTCCTGCACGGAACGGTGATGAAAGAGCCGGGTAGCATGCGGATCGATGAGCTTGCCTTCACCGCAGGGAAGAAGGAAGGCCGCCTCGACATCGTCGTGGTGAACAGCCTGCTTCACGGCTACGAAATCAAGAGTGACGGCGACACCAACGGGCTCGAGCGTCTGTCCCGTATTCAGATCAAGCTCTACAGCCAGATCATGGACCGGCTCTCAGTTATCGTCACGCCCAAGCATGTGACGAGCGTGAAGCGCCGCGTGCCTGAGGCCTGGGGCATCTACATGTACTCCAACGGCCTCTGGGGTTCGATCGTTCCCATCCGCGAGCCACAACAGAACGAGCTCATCCAACCTCGGGCAGTAGCCGGGCTTCTCTGGAAGGACCGCGCGCTACAACTGCTGTCCGACAACGGCCTGGGGCGAGGTTTTGCCCGCAAAGCGAAGTCTCACCTGCACGACCATATCGCTGAATGGGTCGACTTCGAGCACATTCGTGAGGCGGTGCGTCTGCAGTTCAAATCGCACCGAAGAAGCGTCTAAGCAACGGGCTGCCTCACACCGGGCAGCCCATGCTAAACTTTTTTCTTAGCTATGGCTCAAACGCTCGCAAAATCTAGGGTTCGTGGTGGAACGCGACGTGTCGGCGCAGGCTCGGCCAGATGGTTCGGTGCGCGTACGGGAGGT
>JACZCT010167141.1_pt1 | contig 21817 bp, 35 predicted proteins | sample 8641871 | NCBI WGS metagenome assembly JACZCT01 (sample SAMN15324604, study PRJNA640507) | soil metagenome | isolation source: monocropping sugarcane control | place: China: Luxin town, Laibin City, Guangxi Province | collected 2019-07-25 | depth 10cm m | reverse complement strand
TCGGTTGGCGGGGTTGGCGAACTTGAAAGCGGGGCGCGATTGGTGCGAATGGCTTCCGGGAGGAGGAGTACCCCGGGCCGGCCGGGGGGGGGGGGGCGGCCCCCCCCCCCCCCCCCCCCGCCCCCGCGGGGGCCGAGGCCCCCCTGCCCGCCCGCTACGACGGTGCGAGGGCTGCTACGCCAGCGGCAAACCGCTCCAACTCGTCTGATTCGCGCTGGGCGAGGCTGCCTGCCCGGTCAAAAGCCCGATCCGACCAGAGGTCATACTCAAGCTCCACCTCGGTCACCGCGCTGTCCAGTTCGCTGAGGGCGGTGGACTGGAGAAGCCGCGCAGCGGTGCCGATCCCCTCTCTCACATGCGGGGTGTCCACGTGAACTGAGGGGATACCGTGCCACGCGGCCTCCAGCGCGGACATTCCATAGGTCTCGTACCGCGACGGCACCAGCAGGATGCGGGTCTCGGCCCAGAGCCGCCCCATCTGATCGGGGTGCAGGCGCGGCCAGACTTCCACGTTGGACAGCCTCTCGGCCTGGTCCCAGAAGTCGGGAGACCCGTGGGTCGTGTGAGCCGGCGACTCCACGATGATGAACCGCTGGTTCGGGCGTTGCTTCGCCAAGTCCAGCACGCGACCCGCTCCCTTGTTCAGGAGGGACGAGGTCAGCGTCAGCGCGTCATGCGAACCCCTCAGCATCTCGGACGGACCGCCGACGGGCGGGTGCAGGAGCCACCCCTTCGCCGTGTCGTTCCACTCCTTGCGTGCCGCCTCCGTATTGTAGAGACGCACCGTGGCCGAGTGCCATGCCCGCCGGAGGTCAGCCCCGAAGCGCGGCGGTGCATGGACGGCCAGGACGGACGGGAGGCGCATCCGCTTCGCGGCCCGGATGGTGCTCTGGGACAGCGTGGAGTGCCCGAACAGGATGCTGGCCCCCACGCCCTTCGCGTCATCCATGATGCTCTGGAAGGACGACCCCGACCCCGGCTGCACCGTCACTCCGTCGAACTGATAGCAGTCGGCGGTCGTGGTGAAGACGACAGCCCCCGGCACGACGCGGAGGGTGCGGTGCGTGGACATCTCCCCGCCCATGGACCAGAGCGGCGGGTAGCCGTGGAGGAAGGCGGTGAGTGTCATTCATCCTCCTCGCGGAAAGGCTTTCCAGGACAAGGGGCGATCCTGAGAGACAACCCCTGTGTCGGGTGACGCCACGTTTCTCCGAACAGGTGGGGTGGATGGTCAGGTTCAAATCCACACCACATCTCCACTGCGAGATACTCCACGTTGGTCATCGCAGACGACGCCTCCACTCACTGTTCGCGGCCCACCGGAGATACGCCTTCCGGTCTGCCTTGCGGATCTCCGCGTTGCGCCCGCCCTCCTGGTAGGTAGTGTCGTTGATCTGCTCACCCTCGGCCCACGGGTGGAGGTGTCTGATCTTCACCGGCACGAACATGAAGTTCCCGAGGAAGCGTCCCACGTCCCTCGCCACGTTGTCCAGGAACAGGTGGCGGATGGTAGGCGGCGCGAGGTAACCCAGACGGCGGTAGACCTCGGTCTGGGTGACGTAGTGCGTCGGCAGGTCGGGCTGATGCTTGTCCCGCAGGCCGTCGTCACCGTAGGCGACACCGAGGGCGTCACCCAGCCCCTCCACGAGCGCCGCGTCCCAGCCGTGGTCCACGGGTACCACGTCGTCGCCGAACATCCCGACGTGCGACACCCCGTCCCGCTCGGCGCGTGCGGCCAGTTCGTTCAGGGATGGGCCGAAGCCGACCCGTTCTCCGAAGGAGACCGTGATGCGCGGGTCGTAGTGGTCGATCACTTCGTCGTACGCAGCAGCCTCTGGGTCGTCGTTGTCGAGCCGGAGGTACAGATGCCAGTCGTCTGCGGTGTCCTTCACGGCGTTGATGAACCGCTCAAGATTGGCAGGGCGTCCCCGCGTGGGGAGCAGGATGCCGAGGGTCATGAGGTCTCCTCCACTGGCTCGTAGGTCTGCTCGAAGATGTCGGGCTTGCATGGATAGAACTCACCCTGCACCCCCTTGATGATCCAGTCACCGGGACTGGCGACCATGACGCCTTCCAGCGTCTCGATTGCGATACCGAACGGGCCGGTGCCATGGACCTTGAAGTCACGGAACCCGTTACCCAGCATCCAGCCCGAGACGGAGGCGATCGCGAGGCGATTGGCGTCCAACCCGGTCGCGTCTGGAGCATGGTCCGCCTCGACGAGCATGGCCTCGATCTCGACGGGCTTCTTGCGGAACTTCACGGGAACGGCACCTCGACATTGTGCGTCTTCATGTAGGTGTCCACGAAAGCGACGTTCCGCCCCTTGTGGTACGTCACCTCATAGTACCGACCGTCCGGCAGACTCGTGGAGCAGAGCGCCTTCCACGCGCCCAGCACGTAGGCGAACCACACGACGTAGACCTCGTCGCGGGAGAACGTGGGATGCTTCTCACACACCAGAGGGAGCGCCTGCTCGTAGACGATGTCCTTCGCCATCTCGGGGAACGACTTGCCCTCGTCGTCACTGGAGAACGGAATGCCCTTCAGGTTGTCAGCCATACTGCTCACTCTTTCTCGTAGGGTGACTTATCCGGGAACAGGTACCGCAGCACCGGCTCCACGGTTGAACGGAACGTGTCGTTCCCGGAGGACAACCATGCACCACGCGGGAACGGATCGCTTCGGCGCATCATCTTCGGATCTCGGTGCTCGACTCCGCCGAGGCCGGCGATGGCCCCGTACAGAGACCGCAGGTGGACAGCGTCGGTGCGAACGGCTTTCGCCAGCCTCAGCGCCTCCCGCATCTCCGTCTTGTGGATGATCAGCGGGAGGTGGACGTCGTACGACATCGCACCGGCCAGCATCCCATGCTTCTCCATCAGCGCGGCGGTCTCTCGCAGCCCCTTCCCCCACGGGGTCTTCAGGGTGGCGGACCTCCCGAGCAGGGCCTCCATCGAGCCACGGTGGTAGACCGGCACGGTGCCGACGTGGTGCATCGCGTAGAAGTCGTCGTTCCAGAGCACGAAGGGGTCGCTCACCTCAGCGGTGTTGCACGCCGCCATGATGTGACCCCGAGTCGACGAGTACGGGGTGCCCCCCTGCACCCGCTTCCGGAACTCGACCGTGCCCTCGTTGATCCAGGACGGCGCACCACCGAAGATCCATACCCGGTCGTGCTCCACGTTCTCCAGAGTGCGGAGCGAGTACCGGAGTTCAGGGTTGTCTCCATCCCTGTTCACGTAGACCGTGTCCATCAGAGAAGGTCTGCTCCTTCACTGTAGACGACTTCCCCGGTATCTACTTCCACCGCACGGGCCACAACCCCACGGGCCGTCAACTTCTGCACGTAGACAGCGGGGTTCAACAGGTTGATCCCCGCGTGACCCATCCCCCAAGAGGCCGTCATCGGGTTCCAGTACTCGATGCGGACGAAGGTGGGGTGGTCCATCAGAGCAGGTCCCCGAGCGAGTCAGCGGTGAACTCGTCCACGAGCCTCTCGTACTCATCACGATGCGCGTCTCGCAGCGCGGCCAGCGCCCTCCGTCGTATCTTCTCGCGCTCCCGGTTCCTGGCCAGACCGTTCTTCGCCCTGTACTCCCGAATGTACTCGTTGATCGCCTTGCGGCAGTCATCGCAGGGTGGCTCGCTCTGGCGGCGATGAGCGTAGTACCCGCCCCGCGTTCCGTGGTTGATCACCATCAGACCCCTTCACTGTGAATGACGACACGCCCACACGTGACGATCATAGGCGCACTCTCGAACGATTTCAGGCTATCTGCCTCATACCCGAGAGGTACGACCACCTCCTTCTGACGGCTGGAGTGGTATCTGATGGCAGAGGCCACCATCGAGGCGTCATCATCACTGTCCGCGTGAAACCCGATGGACAGCCACGTCCCGTTCCCACTCCTCAACGTAGAACAGGTGACAGCCTCATGGCCGAGCACTATGTCGTGAAGTACCGCTCCGATCGCTGCGTCCGGCACCTGGACGTGAGCGGTGTACTCGGTCATACAAGTTCCTCCAGTTCATGCATACGGTCTTGATCCGCGTCCCAATAGACGCGCTTCATCTTGGTTCCTCGATACTTGTTCAGCCCCCGCCAATCCACCTCCCCCCACTCGTATTCTTCTCCACCCTTCGGGCAGACGCGCAGGTAGTGATTCCCCATGTCGTACTTCTGGAGCATGAGGTACTCGTGCTCCGAGAGGAGGGCCCGGTTGTCCGCGGTGCGGATGAGCGACTTGGTCGCGTTCACCGCCTCGACCCAATGCTCGAACGCGAACGACGGCATCGTGAAGGCGTCCATCCCCGCCTGGAACAGCGTGGCCAGGAAACCGACATCCTCACCTACGACACCGAACTGCTCGAGGTCGAGCCGGATACCGTTCTCCTCTAACCGCTCCAGGTCCCATGCGGTCCACTGACGCGGTGTGCTGCCACCGTTCAACAGATAGCGGGTCTGCTGGTTCCGGTTGTCGAACGACCGCAGCCGCTTGATCGCGGTACCGATCACCGCCTTCGGCTCTTCGTCGAACACGGCGTCGGCGACCTTGCCCATCATAGTGACGGTGGCCTCCTCAAGCGCGGCCACCCCGCCGAACTCGGCGATGTCGTCCCTGTCGAACACTCGGCTGCACGGCATCCCGGCGTTCGGCCCGCGCACGAAGTGATGCTGGTACAAGGGGCGGAACTGGAGCAGGTCGTCGTCGAGCATCACGGCCCGCTGGTGCCCGTACTCCCTCGCAAGGTCGTACGCGCCCCAACGGGCCGCTCCACAGGAGTTGATCTGCCCGTCGGGCAGCGCCTCGAACCGCAAGGCAGGGAAGGACCTGCGGTACTCGGCTACCTGCGTCTCGCGGACGACCACGTGAACGTCGTCCAGCCGCATCCACTCCGCCATGCGCGTCAGGGTGGGGGCGTCGAATCGGTTGTACGAGATCACCCACACCGGCAGGCGGTCTTCCTTTTCAGCCCGGTACAGGTGGTGGAACATCTCATCCCTCAACACTGGTGACCCCCATCACGGTCAGAAAACGTGCCCGCTCTTCGTCACTCATCTCACGCAACCGCGCTTCCTGGTCGGGTGTAGCACTGACACGATGCCCGTCTACGAGGACGGTGTGCCTGTCAATCCGTTCCACAGCCATCAGTCTGCGTCCGCTCCTCGGTAGTCGTCACTTGGTGCGAGCGGGATGATGAGGTCGTCCGGGTCGGCACCTCGTGTGATCAAGTCTTCTCGTTCGGATGCTAGACGACGCCCCCGTTCCATCGCGTCGTCCTGCTCAGCCAGCCACAGATCGCGGGCGATGGGTGTCAACCGCAGCATCATCTCCAGGAGGAACTCGTCCTTGGCCGCTACGTCCAGGTCGTCGACCTTGTCTGCGTACTTGTCAAAGTCGTACAGCACGTCCGCGAAGGTGATGTCGAGCGCCTCGCTCTTCGTGCTCACCATGCACGTCCGGTCCAGGAGATGCGCGAGCATGTCGTTGACGTTGTTCGGCCCATCGTTTTCTCCGTGGAGCCAGCGCGAGTACTTGATCAGGTAGACCAGCAGGTCGATCACCGTGTCGGCGCTGCTGTCGTACTCGTCGCCGACCCCGAGGCGATCGACCTTGCGGGCGATGTTCGCCAGGATCGACATCTTCTCGCCGCGCTTCTTCCACGAATCACCGTACGACGCGTGCTTCGTGGCGTGCAGGTCCCGGACGAACACGTAGAACGCCCGTACAGCCTCGTTGGAGGGCAGGCTGGTGCCTGCGCCCGTGGCTGCGCTGCGCGACGTCTGAGGGGCCTCTGAGAGCACGCTGGCCGGGGTCCGGGCTATTGCCACGCCCAGCGCCGTGTTCTGGAGCATCTCGAGCCAGTAGTCCTCACGCTGCCAGAAGTAGGCAATCGCCGCTGCCCAGGACCTGAACAGCGGCTCCTCGAAGTCCTCGAGAAGATCCGGCGTGGCCTGCCCCTTGCGGCACATCCCCTCCCACGCGAACCAGCGGTCGATGAGGATGTCCACCCACTCCAGCGTCCGGTCCACGCTGTCCGGCAACTGGAATGGGGTGATGGCGTAGGGCAGGTCCTCGTGGTCGAGGCGACTGGCCTTGTTCCAGTGGCGGTCGTAGAGGTGCAGGCTGCCGATGTTGAACGTGAGCGTGCCTACGGCGATTCCGAGCAGGTGGGCTACGATCTCCTGGAGCGTGGACCACTCGAAGGCGTTGATCCCCGACCAGCCCCACATGATGTCGTTGGACCGCACGGTCACGGTGAGGTGCAGGGCACCGTTCCGGCTCTGGAACTGCAAGAAGTCGTTGCAGGGGATGTCCTTCCCCGGCTGTGTGTCTGTGTGGGGGTTGTAGATCCCGATCACCGCACGCCGTGACAGCGGGTCTGCCCGGAGCAGGTCCACGACGTGAGCGAGTTGATCGGTGTGGGGGTTGATGCCGTGTTCGTCGATTGCCTGCCAGTCGCGGATGCGAGGACCGTAGCCACCCCTCCACGTCTCCCCGTCGTCGGAGTAGTCCTTGGCTCGTGGCAGGTAGGCATCCAGCCACTCGATGTCGTTACGCCCCGCCAGCACCCACATCGTCTCCGCAATCTGCGCGAACACGTTGGCCTTGCGGTTGAGGCTGAGCACCTCTCGCCGCTGCGGGTCTGTGATCACGATCTGCGTGTTCAGGAACTCCTTGACTCGCCCGTTCCTGCTGCCAACCTCGTCACCGACGTCCAGCAGCCGCGAGCAGATGAACGGGAGTGCCTCGCTCACCGTGGGGAACCTGTATGACTCGTTCATGTTTCGCCCTTCTCGTTGGTTGCCCTACACCTAAGCCTAGCAGGTGGTGCTAGGTTGATAACAGGGGGTTAGGTCTACCACCACTGCGGAAGGATCGGCTGCGGCTGAGCGCCGGGGTGCGAAGGGCGGTACGCCGTCTTCTTGCGGGGATTGACGAGTTCTCGAGCGTACTTCCCGAACTCGCAGAGAGTGTTCTGCACGTCCATCAATGTGAGGGAACGGCCCCCTAGTGTGACGAACGGGTGATCCATCCAGTCGAAGGTAAGATCGTAGATCACATCCTCCGGCTTCTTGGACGAGTTGAGCAGCGCGGCACCGCGGACGGCACCGGGGCCAGCCACGATGAACGACAGATCTGGCTCCTCGGTCTGGAGATAGGCCCAATCTGTGAGGATCTGCATCGACAAGAACTTCCCGAGGCCGGGGGTAGACCGCAACACGGCGAATCGTTCGTCCTGGGATTGCGCGCAAATAAACGCCTCGGCCTTCTCCATCACGAAAGTACGGGTCAGCCGTAACGCCCCGCCCACCTTGTCGTTCGTGGTCCCCGGCTCCGGGACGATGATGTACGCCCCGCTGAAGACCCGGTTGCCTGACTTCCGGTAGTCATCGAGAACCTGGTACAGAACGGCGCTCTGGTGGACGAAGTCGTCGGCAGTCGGGTAGCGCCCGTGTGCTGTCCGTAGCGCGTACCACGTCGCAGGGAGATTGGTGATTCGATAGAAGACCAGCCGGGCGATAACGTCCACTGGATTTTCGCCGTCAAGGTCGAACACGAACTGCGAACCGGGGTCCAGCACGCGGAACATGTTGGTGAACTTCCGGTTCGCCAGCACCGGGTCCGTGGTCCACGGCTGCGGCTCGTTCATCTGACGAGCGAGCCAGATCGCGTGTCGTTCCGCCACCATTCTCTCGTAGAGGCCCAGCATCTCTTCGTCTTCTACATTCATGGCTAATGTCCTGCCTCATACCAGTTGTAGGCGGGCTTTCCGCTTGTCAGCGGGAAGGGGACTTCTCGGAACTTCGTGGTGAAGCAAGCCTCGGCCGCTGCCTTCAGCGCTTCATGGTTGTCTCTGGGGAACGAGAACACCACTGCATCATGGACGGTGATCTTGAGGTAGCGCAACAGACCGGCGTCTCGACACCGGATCAGGCCGTCCACCAGCAGTTCACGAGTGCCGTTCTGGCCGAACAGCGCGGGGGACTGTGTGTACTCGCGCCCCGGCTCGAGGTAGAGCACCCCACCCCATGCGTTCCGCAGGGTGCCGCTCTTCCCCTCTTCGCGTGCCCGCTCCATCCACTTGGCGACTGAGGGGTAGGTCTTCCCGAACTTCTTGATCACGTCGTGGCCTGCGGACAGCGGGATGCCCACTGTCTCGCTCACCCGCTTCCCGCCTGCGCCGTACGGGATAGCGTGGGTGACATCCTTCGCGATCTGGCGGTACTTCTTCGGGTCTTCGTCTAACTTCGCCCCGAAGCACCACCGCGCTGTCTGGATGTGAGCATCGAACTCCGGGTTCGTCATGTCTCTCAGGTAGTGCCGATCTCCGCTGTACGCTGCGACCACGCGGGCATCCGCGGCGGAGAAGTCCATCTCGTACAGGACGTGATCATCATCGTCAGCCACGAAGTACGACTTCTCCACCGCGCCCGGCCCTCGCGCTGTCCAGACCGACAGGCCGGGGTTGGACACCGAGAAGCGCCGTGACCGCTGAAGTGACGTAATGTCCGGATGCACGAAATCGTCGTCTTGCACGTTCTCTAGCGCGAGTTGCGCCAGTGACCGCTGACCCAGCAGTTCACCGAGTGCCTCGCCGAGCGCCTCGTTCTCCGTACCCTCGGTGACAGACTTGATCGCCTCACCGGACAGGGACGGTGCGCCTTTCTTCGTCTTGGGCAGCCGCTTCGCGTCTGGCCCCAGGATGTCGAGAATCGCCTGCTTCCCCGCGTTACTTCGCCACGGCTGCTTCCCCTGCGTGGGGAACCCGTAGTCCATCACGAGGTCAACGAGCAGCGCGTCCTTCCGGCGCTGGAGTTGCTGTACCCGCGCCTCGGCCACCGCCCTGTCCACGCGGAACCCGTTGCGGCTGATCTGCGCGTTGATCGCCGCCACCTCTTGCTCTCGCCACTCGTAGTCTGTGGGCTCGGCAACGCTGAACATGGCGCGGGCCAACTCCCGGTTCGCCACCACGTCCTGCCGTGCGTACTCTCGGTACTCATCGTCCATGGGGATCTCGCCGATGTCGCAGCCGTGGCGCTTCGCCATCTCCTTCAAGTTGCCGTGCTTCCCCGGGATGCCGAAGGTGAAGCAGGTGTTCTCGAGCGAGTGGAACGCCATCGCAGACGACGGTGAGTTCGAGAGTTGGACCACGCCCTTCGAGTTGAGGAAGCGGTCGGGTGCGGGTGTGACGCAGGTTGCGTGGATGAGAGTGTCGAACACGGGTAGGTCGAGAGCCTCGTCGCCCAGCAGATAGGACAAGTCGTAGGAGTGGATCTGGTGGCCGATGATCAGCCGGGCCGACCGCAGCGCGTCGGTCACCTCGTCGAAGTCTTCGGTGACCACCACGTCACCCTCGCCCCATGCGTACTGACCCAGCCGGAAGAACTCGCGAGGTGAGGCGTTCCAGCGGTACTCCGACGACAGGGTCTCCGTGTCGAAGATGAGCACGTCGTCGTCGAATACGTGAAGGTCCAGCCCGTGCGCCACCTTCAGCGCGAACTGGACGTAGTACTGAGCGTTCGGGTAGCCGATCTCTTTTCGGAAGCCGTCACCGTTCTGGCCGGGGATCCACACCGTATCGTAGAACTGTTTCGGGCCGAGAGTGCGAACGGCGGCGTTCTGGTCGAGAAGGTCGAACGCGAGATCGGCATCGCCGTCGGTGTACTTGACACGCAGAGGTCGGCCCAGCGCAGCGGCGGCTGCCTCTCGGATGATAGACTTCGCCGCGTCTGGGAACTTCACCCGGTTGACCGAGATAGTGTCCACCGTGCTCCTCTCTCAACGGAAGAGCAGCCGGGGCGGGGGAGAAAGGCTCACCCTCGAAAGGGTTGTCAGTAGGGGGGCAACTCCCCATCTGACTGAACGACCCCGCCCCGGCTGCGGTCATGCTACCTGATTAGATCAGGTCGTCCTCGTCGACCTCGATCTCGGCGAAGTCCTCATCCGGGGTGGACGAACCGCCGCCGAAGGACACGTCGTCCCGGGCCTTCATGATGTTGTTCAGGAAGAACGACACCCCCTTGGACTCGTTGTCGTAGGCGAACGACGTGACGCTGACGTAGGCCCAGCAGCCGGAGTAGATCTCGCTCGCGTCGAGGATGGGCTGACGGTCGATGTCGACCAGACCCACCTTCTTCTTGGAGCGGGCGTTGAGGAGGAAGTGACCCTCGTTCTCCGGGTACTTGTCCAGGTCGGTGTCGTCGCCGTCTTGGAACGCGATCTTGAGGTTGCGCGGGATCTTGCCACCCCACTTCGCGGTCTTGCCGTACTCCTTAGCCTCGTCGATCGCCTCCTCGATCTGGGCGACGAGCGCCTTGTCCTTCTTCGGGACCAGGACGCTGGTCCGGTACACGCCATCGTCGTCCGGGAGGAACGTGAACGTGAGTCGAACGGGCTTCTTCGTGACTACCTTCGCCATCAGGCTTCTCCATTCTCGATCCCTGCGAAGTCTTTCTTCGCAGAGTGGAGAGCGTCCGCCGGTGGTCGGGGGTCGCTCTCCTTGGCAAGGGACAGGTGTCCCTCGCTCTGAACCAGCATGTCGCCCAGGACCTGCTGGAGTTTCTCGTCCCCAACCAGTTTGTCCAAATCGCCGAAAGTGGCAATCTTCGTGTTGGAAACTTGGCCTGCTGTGTACCCCGCCCGGATGAGCAGGTCGATCGCCTTCTTTTCGTTGACGATCTTGCGACGCCCACCGCTCTGCACGACCTTGAAGCCCGGGACTGATCCGGCCTCCTCGTAGGCCCGCTTCAACGCGGCGTCCTCGATGTCGGCGATCCACCTCTTCAGATGCGACGTACGAGAGAAAGCGTCGGCCAACTCTTCACCATTCAGTACGTCCGGATCGCCGAAGTCCTGCGCCAGCATGAACCGCGTGCGTGCGGCACAGATACCCGCTGCCGGGCAGTACCGGCACGCATCTTCGCTGGGGCCGAACGGTGCATCCTCGCTGAGAGCGAGGCGGGCGGTGGGGATCAGGTCGTTGCGCCACTTCACCAGCGCGGCCCGCGTCAGGTTCTCCTCGGAGAAGTTGTTCAGCCGAGGCTGCCAGATGGTGTTCCACACCTCCTTGATGGTGAGCGGGTCCTCGACAAGATGCTCCAACGCGCCCACCCCGTAGAGCCGGAGTTGAGGGTTCTCCAGAGCCGAGATGCGCTGACCCATGCCGTACTTGATGTCGATGACGCGGATCCAGTCACTGTAGACGATCACCGCGTCGGCGGTACCCCAGCAACCGGGAACACCCGTGTCCACGCGCACCTCGAGGAATAGTCGCGCCCCTTCCTCTTCAGCGAGGTACTCGCGCAGCACCGTGATCCAGTCCTCAACATACCGGAGTTGATCCTCGTGCCATTCGTCCTCAGTCTCGAGAGCCCAGTCCAGGTACTCCAGCGCGTACTCCGCAGGTTCCATACCCAGGATCTGCCGGGACGCCTCGACGTAGCAGATCAGGTGGAACTGAGTGCCCTCCAGCGCGTACACACTGTCCGACTGTTCGTCAGGAATGTCACGGCTCATGCGGACCGACGCAGGACAGGTCATCCACCTGTGGCTGGCACTCGGACTAAGAACGGCGTGACCCATTAGATCAGCCCCCAGCCTTCTGGACCGGACGCACCGGGACTGGGTCTTTCATGACCACGACAGCCTCGCCACCCCGAACGTGATTCAGGATTACCTCGCAAGCCCTAGTGCGCTCGTACTGCTCCTGATTGTCGTTCTTGGCGATCTCCGCCAGCGTGTCGAGCGCGATGGTCTCGTATTTCTCTTTGTCGACCATTAGATCAAGTCTTCCAAGTCGGCCTGAACGTACTTCGCGAACTCCATCTCAAGCACGGCCTTCCACTGGTTGCCGTAGGTCTCGAAGAACTCCTTGATCTCGTCACGCGAGGCCAACCTGTCGAGCCGTGCGCCGTCGTTGACCACGGCGATCTGCTCCCGATGGGCATCCGTGAACTCGTCGCGGAGGTAAACGGCTACCTTCACGACAGCGCCTTGAAGAACTCGCGGACGTTGTCGGCGTTGAGCTCCCGAACACGGCTGGCCCCAGCGGCGTCCAGCGCCTCACGGACCTTCGCGGCCTCACCACCGGCCACCATCTCCGTCGCCTTCTTGACGGCGAGCGCCAGCAGGTCTTCGTCGGAAGTCTCGTCGGCGTCGACCTCGTCCTCGGCCGGCTCCTCCTCCTCGACCGGCTCCTCCGCCATCGGCTCGGGCTCAGGTTCGGGCTCGGCCTTCTTCGCGGGTGCCGCCTTCTTCGCGGGGGCTGCCTTCTTCGCAACCGGAGTAGCGGCCTTTTCGGCTTCTGCTGCGGGGGCGGTGGCGAAGCCCCCCAGGATGGCGAGGACTTGGTAGTCCAGCGGGGAGAGGTTATCCGTGTCAAAAGAGATGTGCATGTTCAGTCCTCCTGTGTGATGAAGTAGTCGACCACGGCGGGCCGAACATCGGTATCGTTTCCCTCGCCGTCGCTCGGCCCCAGGATCAGGGCCGTACCGAGCAGCCGCATCCCACGATGGTCCAGGATATGGCTCACGAACGTAGTTGCGAGAGGGTTGAACGGAAGGCTGCGGAGCAGGCCCTCCTCGTTCACGTAGACTGTCGCCACGTTGCCGAACACACCCTCGATGTAGCCGCCCACGACGGCCTGGAACGACCCAAGGGAGTTCTCGATCTCGGTGCTTCGGACTGTGCCGTCGGGGTCTACGATCACGGCTTTGATGTTTGCCATCTGGCTTCGCCTTTCTCGACCACCGGGGGCCTCCCGGTGCGTTGCCTTGCCCTTAGCCTAGCGGGCGGGTTATCACTTAGACAAGGTGCTGCTTCGGTTAGTTGGCTCTAGATGAGTGTGTTCTCCAGTTCCCTCCTCTCGGCATCCGCGGGCCAGTCGAACCGCTGGGTCGGTTGCCCCCGGAACTTCGCCAACTTCTGCCAAGAGACGTCTTTCCACCCGTGTTCACTACCCGGTATCTTCTTCTCCTTGAGGTAGTTCGAGCCGATCTCGTAGTTCTGGAGCACCTCGTACTCGTACTCCATGAAGAGCGGCAGAGTGTCTTCATCACGGATCACCGACTTCTCGAGATTGACGTCCTCTGGCCAGTGGTCAAATGCGAACGACGGCGTGGAGAATACGTCAAGGCCGTTCTCGAGCACCGTCGCCATGAGGCCGATGTCTTCCCCGGTGACCCCGAAGTGCTCGAGGTTCAGCCGGATGCCGTGCTCCTCCATGCGGGCGGTGTTCCAGATCATGGCCTGCCGGGGCGTCGCCCCGCCGTTGAGGATGTAACGGGTGCGGTGGTTCTCGATGTCGAAGGACATGTGACGCTTGATCATGCCGCCGACCACGGCCTTCGGCTGCTCGTCGAAGACCTCAAGGCCCAGCCGCCCGAACGCCGTGATGGACGCCTCCTCCATGTGCGCGAGCGTCCCGAAGAACTCCTCGGCATCTGTCGCAGAAGCGACCCCGCTGCACAACTCCCCGACGTTCCTCCCTTGCACCTTCGCCCGCTGGTACATGAACCGGAACTGGAGTACGTCATCGTCAAGCATGATCACCTCGTCTTGGCCCAACTCTCGGGCGAGGTCGAACGCACCCCAACGAGCCGCCCCGCACGAGCCGATCTGCTCCGCAGGCAACCCCATGATCTGGAGCATCGGGAACGCCTTGCGATACATCTCGTACTGCTCGCTTCGCACCAGCACGTAGATGTCGTCAGTGCGCTCGTAGTTCCGCATCTTCAGCAGAGTGGGCGCGTCCGTCCGATTGTACGAGATCACCCACATCGGCACCCGGTCGTTCTTGTCGTGGGCCTTCACCCACTCCACCATCTCGTGCAGCAGCATCTAGTCCTCTTCCTCTGGTTCGATCTCGATGTCGCCCTCTTCCAACTCTAGGATCAGGGTGTTCGTGGCGAGTTCGCGCTGCTCTTCGCTCAACTGGAGAACGTCCATCACGCGCTCCAGTGCGCGGCTGATCATGTCGAGTTGCCTCGCCTCGATCTCTACCCGCGCCTGCTCCATCCGGTCGGTGTGGTCCAGGCCCATCACGCGGGCGCGGCGCTCCGTGATCTTGAGGGCCGTCTCGACGTGCTTCCAGGATCCGGTCTTGATCCCCACCTCCAGCGACTGCAAGAGCATGTTCTGAGTGGCGAGTTCCTCTTCGATGAACTGCGAGTAGGACTTCTTACGGTTCTCCTGCCACTTGATTCGCACCTGCTCGAGATCGCCCTTGACGACACGCTCGCTGACCCCGAGCCTCTCCGCGATCTTCGCAGGGCTGAACCCCAGCAGGGTCATCTCGGCCACGAACTCTAGCCTGTCGTTGCTCATCCCGTGTACCTCACCTGTCGCTGTCCTTCATGCTCTCGTGTCCGGATCGATGGGTCGTGCCCGTGTACCAGCGCCGACCACGCGAGATCGCCACCTTCGGGCCAGTGGTAGATCTCCTCCCACGGGAACCACTCCCCGCGATGCCGGTGCATCTGTCGCCTCATGGCCGAGTAGCGCAGTACGAGGCTCTGGCGCGAGATCCCCATGCTCTCGGCGTACAGGTCAGCGAGGCCCTTCCACCATCGCAGGTTGACGGGGTCTGCGCGCTTCTGAGCCACCAGATACAGCAGGCGATCCGCTCGTTGGCCGACCCATGCGTACTCGTCGTTGACTACGAGCAGGAACGGCCCCTCTGCGGGGATGTCAGCCCAATCGACCTTCGTGGCTTCGGCGAACTGCTCGGGATCGTTCGGGTCCCATTCGACCAAGAAGAAGGAGGCGGGCAGGCCGAGGCGATCCACGTCTTCTCTCTCCAGAAGTATCATTCCGCGATCCGCACCTTTCTCCTCGCCTGCGACCCGCGCTGCTCCTCCTCGTGCTCCATATCCTCCATTCCGATGAGGGCTTCCCAGACTGACTCTTCGTACTCTTCGCGGTCGCGGTACGCGGGGCGGATAGAGTGCCACGGCAGCCACTCTCCCTTCGCCCGGAGCAGGGCACCGCGAGCGTTCTTCACCAGCCTCGCCAACTTCTCCTTGCTGACCTCTTCGCGCACCCGCTCGTCACTGTGCTGCGCCGCCTTCTTGCGGAGGAACGACGTCTCGGCCACGGCCCGCTCGCACTCCAACTGCGTGCGCCTGGACGCGGCGAGGATCATGTCTGTGATCTCGATGTGCAGGTCCTCGATGATGGGCGACTCGTGCAGGAACGCGATGCCCGTAGCCACCTTGAGGCGAAGCAGGTTCTGGTGGCCGTGTCTGCTCAACTCCCCGCCGTGCGAACTCTCGAGGCTGATCTTGTAGTCGTACTCCTTCAACTCCGCGAGCAGCCACTCGGGGTAGCGTACGACCGGCTCTCCGAGTTCGAAGCCCAGCAGGAAGGCATCGCTCCAGTCGAGAGGACCCGGCCACGGCGGACGGTCGTCCGGGTGCAACGCAGTCTTCGGGTCGGTGACCGGCACCCAGATGAATCGCTGCGGAGTGCCTGCGTCGCGTCCGTCGAGCAGAGCAGCCGCTCTCGCCGGCTGAACCCCGACCACGAGTTGGAAGTTGTACGTCCCCTCGTGGAGCATCCGCTGCCGCTCCTTCGTGGCGTTGCTACTCCCCGTCGACCCGCCCGTCAGCATGGTCCTGATCTCACTGAGCAGGGTGCTCCCGGTATCGTTCCCGAGAGCGCCGAGCGTGTCGATCTCGTCCACGATGAAGATACGCCGCGGGTCCTGGATCAGCACGTTGGACTGACTCTCCGAGTCCCACTCCAGGTATGCCTGGATCAACCCCTGTCCGGTGGACGGCTTGCCGGTGATGTTCTTCTGGTCGCGCCCCAGGAGTTCCATGCTCTTCCTGTTGAACGACGTCTTGCCCTGCCCGCTCGACCCGACCATCGCCACCCCGAGATTGAGCGCCGCCCTGCTACCGATGGCCCCGTCTTCAACGCCGGGGAGGCATACCGTAGGATCTACCTCCGCGAGGATGCGAGCGAGGGTCACCCCTAGCAGCGCGAGCCGGTTCCGTCCCATGGAGTCAGCCGCCTGCGCGATGTGCTTGAGGCGCGGGGTCTTGTCCCAGAGGTCGGCTTCCAAGTCCACATCCTGAAAGTCGGCCTGCGCCAGCCGGGTCGGTGTCGTCTCAGGCAACGTGGGGCCAGACTCTTCGGCGTACTGCCGGGCTGACCGGACGCTGGCCTCGAACTCTTGACGCTCGTACGGCTCGTCGGCTGGCACTCGCTGGGCCGCAGTCCACAGAGCGTCTAGCACCGTGTCCTCGTCCAGCGCCCCTGCGTCGCAGAAGCGGAAGAGCAGGGGCAACAGGTGGAAGACCGCCTCATTCCTGCCGGCGAACTCGTCCCGCTCGTGGACATGCTCCACCTGATCACAGGCTTGCAGTAGGATCTCGAGCGCCCGCTCCTTGTCCTCGTCGGTGGCATCCGGAGCCGTGTGCGCCCCGCTGCTGGTCGCGCGAGGGGCCGGTGGGGTGTTGGCCCGCCCGCCCGCTGCGGGAGCGTCAGAGGGGCCGTGCTGCCCGTCCAGCCACGTGTCCACGGGTAGGTAGGGTGCGCGTGCGTTGGGAGCCTCCCAGAAGTAGGTGGCCTCGTCCTGGGTGGACGGGCTCCACATGAACCTCTCGGCCTGCGCGGTGGTCACGTCGAACCGGGAACCGTCCAGCCGGTTCATCACCGTCCAGGCGAGTTCCTTGTACTCGCGGTCGTTGGTCCCGCGGTCCAGCGGGATGATCAGCCGGTAGCGATGCGCCTCGGGGGTGTGCCTCCACGTCGTGTGGATCAGATACGGCGTGTCGTACAGGACGATCGCCACGTCCAGGGGGAACTCCGCGTCGGCGTAGTCCGCGTCCAGCGTGAGGAAGTACCGCTGCTCCACCGTGCGACTGGTGCGCCGCCCACGCTGGAGAGTCCCGCCGACGTAGGGGCGGACCTCCTTGCTCGCCGCTGGCTGATCAGGCCTGAGCCAGCGAACGAAGGACGACCACGACTGGTCGTGTATGGGGGACCAAGTCGCGGTCGTCCTTGTGCGCCCTGTCGACCAGCAGAGGGTCGGGGCATCAGGTGCGGATGAGGGCATCGTCTTCACTTCGAGGTGAGGCCCTTGACGTATGCCTTCGCCTCGCTGATACCATGGAACGCAACACCCATCTCGTTCGTCACGATGCCATCTCCTACGATCACCGAGACAAGCCCGCCTCCGCTCGCGTAGACGATGGAGTACAGGGTGCCGTTGTGCTCTGTACAGAGCATGACCTCACTGTCCTCGTACATCCCGACGAACCACGGTGGGTCGTCGGTGGGCACGAGTGTGACGTTGCCGCCGTTGCCGTCGTCCCACGCCTGTTCGACGAGCCTACGGTTCTCGTCACTCAGGCGCGAGCGAGCCGCGATGATGTCGTTGATACATTCGCGAAGACCACCGGAAACAAGTGCCCTCGTTACTCGGTTCCATTCTTGATCCGTCACAGGTGTCACGGAAGTTCCCCTTCGCTCTCGAGCAACTGTTCCACGAGAGAGACACAGAGCGCTGCGACCTGGACAGCCTCGGCGACAGCGTTCTCGTAGTACTGAGCCTCGAACAACTCAGCAACCTCCTCGCGGATCAGATGCATCCATGTTGGCCTGCCGCTTGTGCTCACGTACTGTTCGTAATCGGCACGGAACGCGGCCTCGATCCTGCTGCTGTCCGCGTCGCTGTACGGGAGCAGCCACGGGTAGGCGGTCACGCTACTCCCGAAGCCCAGCATGAGATCGTCGTTCGTCCCATACTGCTTGATCTGCCGGGTGCGCTCCTCTCGGACGAGGTGCAATACTCTTTCTCGAAGCGGAGTGGTGCGACTCACGCCCTCCCCACCTCGCGAAGCAACATCTCGAGGTTGCGCTCGTGCGCTGCGTTCTTCTCACGCAGCGCGATGTTCTCGACGACGAGGAAGTCGATACGCTCGTTTCGCTGGGACAGCGTGTGTCGCATCTTGTCCAGTTCTTTCTGCTTCTCGGCAGACTCTCTGGTCTCCATCAGTTGCTCCCGCTGCCTCGCGGCATACCCGAGAGCGATGCCTAGAAGACCCGCCAGTATTGCGATCACCGTCACCACGACTCTGCTTCCTTCCGCGCCTTGTACTCCAGGTCGGGATCTGGTTCACCGACACCGACCTCTTCGTCACTCATCATCTGCCCGCAGTCCAGGCAGTAGTAGCCGGGGTAGATCTCCCAGCCGAAGGGAGGGACGTAGTTGCCGCCCTCGAACTCGACGTTCTCGTGCTGGCACTTGGTCATGTCACATCTCGCTTGCGTAGAACTCGGGGTCGCGGTCGATGCCCTCGGTGCTGTACGAGTCGATGCTGACGTGATCCTTCACGAGGGAGAGGGCGGAGTCTTCATCACGGGCCGTGACCCGCACCGTCATAGTGACCTCCCACTCGGAGGTACGCTTCGGCAGGCCCCACTCCTCGGCGAAGGTGTCGTACTCCCCGCACCAGTCGCGGTCGTTGGCTTCCTGGAGGAGGGCCTCACCCAGCCGCTTGATGTAGTCGATCCGCTCGTCCAGGGCCCTCTGCGTGTTCGCGTTGCTGTTGATGAGCGCGTGGCGAATGCGGAGCATACGGTCCACCCACTCAGGGCTTCCCGGTGCCTCGAGGAGTGTGACCTCCTGCGGGGTGACCGCGATGATGTCGCTGCCCATGAGGTTCTGGAGGGTGGTGTCGCTGGTAGCGATGTAGGTCACCCCGTATCGGTTGTAGATCGCGTGACGCACCAGCACCTCGGTCAAGGTGGGGGTGTCTGGAGTGGTGTCGGTCATGTTCTTGCCTTTCTCTATATCGCCGGGGGACCTCCCCCGCCGCGTTGCCTACGGCTAGCCTAGCGTGCGGCTAGTCTATCATGCCAGCCGTGCCGTCCATCAGTTGTTCAGGAGGGTATACCTGAACGAGTGTCTCTGCGTCCACGATCACACCGTAGACCCGGCCACCCGACTCGACGAACCCGTGGAAAGATCCGTGTACGTCAGCGACGCATCTCCATCCTGGGTCGTACACAACAGTCCCGTCGTCCAGCAGTAGTGCGAGTTCCTGGCCCTGCTGTCTTCTCCAGTAGTCACACGGCAACCCGAGGACGCACGGTCCTGCCTCGGCATCTGCACAAGTCCCCGTTCCTTCAGGGCAGTAGGCACTCATCGCTTCCCCCTCTCCAGTATTCGCAGCAGCGCGTCCTGTCGGGTGACCTTGCCCTGCACCACGTCCAGCACCTGTTCATCCACTGTATCCCGTGCGATGATGTGATGAACAGCGACCGCGGGGGATGGCTGACCCTGTCGCACCAGCCGACCGATCCCCTGCGTGTAGTACTCGCTCGACCAGTCCATCGAGTACCAGATCATAAGGCTGCCGCCGCGCTGGAGGTTGAGGCCGTGGCCCGCTGAGGCTGGGTGCGCGACAAGGACGGGGATGTTGCCCCGGTTCCAGCGATCGACCGCGTGCGGGGTCTTCACGTCCACCGCGCCGTCTAGGTGCAGGAGCCTACGCCTGTCCTCGTCGAACCGGTAGAAGACCAGCGCGGGCGCACCCTGCGCGTCCTCGAGGATCTCCTTGATGATCTCCATGCGGATCATGTGATGATGGGTGATCTCAGCTTGGTCGGTCTCCTCTGCACCCACCAGTCCGCTGTGATACATGAAGCCCGAAGCGATCTGACTCAACTTGTTCGTCTTCGCAGCGGCGTGCTCCACGCTGGCGAGAGTCTCACCCACTTCTGCGACGAAGTTGACGTTCATCTCGTCGTACGCCTTGCGTGCCTTCGTCGGCAGGTCGAAGCGGTGATAGACGTCGTTCTTCACGGGGTACTTCACATGACTCTGGTCAATGGACAGACACAAGTCCTTCACCGCGTTGTGGATCACCTGCTCGGCGTGCGGGCGGAGTGTCCACGAGGCGATGATGCCGTTCGGCAGGCGCATCCCCGGTGCGAAGTACTTCGTTCGGTACGCGGTGATGGTGCGCTCCAGCCGTGCGCCCCTGTCCAGGAGGAACACCTGCGGCCAGAGGTCGAGCAGACTATTGGGCGTGGGCGTGCCGGTCAGCCCCCAGACGTAGGGCATGTTCTTCACCAGCCGGTTCGCATGCTTCCACCGCTGCGACCCACGGTTCTTGAAGCCGGACAACTCGTCGATGATGACGGTGCGGTACTTCGGCTTCTTCCTGCTGACGAGGTCACCGCCGAAGGTGTCTCGTGTGATGAGGTGTAGATCGGTGTCCTCGGCGAGCCGCTGCTGCCGCTGCTCTGCACTGCCGCGCACCAGCGAGTAGGTGAGGTCGGGCCTCCACTTGGCGATCTCCTCCGGCCACGTCTCCTCGGTCACCCGCTTCGGCGCGATGACGAGGGCGGGTAGGTGAACCTCGGTCAGGGCGGACAGCGTGATGGCCGTCTTGCCTTCAACCAAGTCCCGGGACTAGGAACAAACCTGCTCGCGGGTGTGCGTGAAGGTGGGCGACGGCGTCTTTCTGATAGTCGTGCAGACGGTCATCAAGCGGGTGGTGCGGAACGGCCGCGACGTCAAGCGCAAGTTGCAGCGCGTCCATCGGGTCGATCAGCGGCTCGCGCACCGCGCTCGTGTGTTCAGTCGAGGGACTCATGGGGCATCACCTCCTTCAAGCGAATGCCGGGGCAGTCGCAAGGGCTGCCGAGATGATTGAGTTTGTGGTGTCCCGCATGAACGGCCTGACTGGGGAACACGATGAGGTTGGAAGGATGGTTGTTCCACTTGTCCTCGTCCTCGTGATGAACGACCTCACCCCGACAGAGGGGTCTACCCAGCACCGTCTCTGCGACGATGCGATGGATGTGGCGACCGTTCTCCTTGCGGTACGTGTTTCGACTGATGGGTCGTTCCCTCTTCCCGCCAGCCTTCCCCGCCATGCTCTGGTGTTCTGGATCGGCATGGAACACGGCAAGGCTCGCTCGTCCTGAGCAGGTGCGAGAGCAGTACCTCTTCGCTCCCGGTGGGTTCGGTTCACCGCAGAACTCACAGAACTCGCGACGGTCGCGATTGCGACAGTCAGGGCACACCGTCTGCTTCGTACGGCGGAACGGGCTGCCGCATTCCGGGCACAGACGCCGCCCACCTTTCCCCTTCCCGCGGCCGAGGCCGGGACTCTTTCGCGCTTCTTTTGATGGCACCGGGTTAGCATAGCAGCCCGGAAGCGTCAACACACCCATCAGGTGTGCATCCGGGTCATGTGGTGGGAGAGGCCGCGCTGCGTGCCGAACGTCTTGTCACACTGGTCACAGAAGTACGGCTTGACCTTGACCTCCCTCTTCTTGCGGTTCGTCACGGGGCGGGCCTCCTGCAAGAACGTCTCACCGAGGCACTCGTCGCAGAGGTCCATCTCCCGCTCATCCCCACGCACGGTGAACCGAATGGCGCTGGCCCCCTCCACCTCTTCTTCGATCTCGTCACCGCAGGCGTCACAGGTGACCACGATGCTGATGCTACGCATGGCAGCCGCACTCTCCTTCCGTGTGCTCGTTGATCCCGTAGTCGCAGTTCCGACACACGGTGAAGGTCATCCGTTCACCGTCCTCGTCCAGACAGGCGACCTCGATGGGATGGCCCTCGTACTCGCCGCAGGACGGACACCGCCGCCCGGTGTCCCGCACCCGCTGGACGATCGCCCGCGCCTGCTCGTCGAGCAGACGGCCCGCCTCCGCGGGACTGACCTTGTCGCCGGGGTAGAGGTTGCTCATCACAGGTTCCTCACTCTCAGTTCGGCCCGCTCTTCGCGGGTCATCCTTCCCTCGCCGGGCCGGACGTAGCCCTGCGGGTAGATCAT
>JACZCT010067800.1_pt1 | contig 22347 bp, 16 predicted proteins | sample 8641871 | NCBI WGS metagenome assembly JACZCT01 (sample SAMN15324604, study PRJNA640507) | soil metagenome | isolation source: monocropping sugarcane control | place: China: Luxin town, Laibin City, Guangxi Province | collected 2019-07-25 | depth 10cm m | reverse complement strand
GTTGAGCACCTTGGCGGTGCATGACCTGCAAGACTTCAGCCTCCGAGTATGCCTGGCGAAGGCTGCCGAGCTGGTCACGGCTGTGGAAGTCCGAGTCGCTCTCCACTTCACCCGTCTTGAGGTTGATGGCCGCACGAGCTAGCGGACCGCTCGTGATGCGCAGCATGTCGTTTCCGGCATCCTCGTAGCCGTACTTCAATGCTTCGAGGGCTTTGATCGCCAGGGGGCGATCCTTGATGTCGCTTCGGTACGTAATTCGGTGAGACATGTCGTTCCTTTAGCAGCGGCTGGATGGGCCAGCCTTGGGTTTCAGCTCTGGGTTTCGTGGACCTTATCGCAGTCCGGGCCGGTCCGCTCATCGTCGAGGATCGCACCGGCGTTGAGCTGATAGACGCGCTCGCAGTTCTCGCCCTCCGCGCGTTCGATCACCTCATGAGTTCGCTGTCCATTCGGCTTGATCGTGATTTCCACCAACATAGGTCTCTCCTTCGGGTCGAAGCCTAGCACCTTCCTCGAGCATCTACCCTTTTCCAAATCGGATTCGGGTCCCGGGTTCGATGAGTCGTTCCCCAGGCTGGAGAGGTTGTTTCGGCTGCCACGGATCTAACACCGGCGACGTCGGTTTTTGCTCGGCCCCTCCGATCATTTGTCTAGGCCTAGCCGGGGTATTCACCAATTGCTGGGGGAGGGCTGCTACCACGGGCTCGGGTTTCGGAGGGGTAGGAGCCGGTTCGGGTGCCGGGGGCTCAGGGGGAGGGATCGGCTCCGGGCTGGGGATCGAAACGATCCGTTCAGGTTCCAGATCCTTGGGATCCCTCCACGTGGGCTGAGCTCGTTGGGGACCGGGGTCTACGGTCAAGAACTTCTGAGACGTGATGCTCTTAAAGCGGTCATCCGTCGAAGGAAGCCTCGAGATGTTGACGAATAGGCGATCGTGCCAAGACCCCACTCGCGCATCAAACCGACTCTTCCCGTGCTGACTCCGGGTGCATTCAGGTTGCAGGCAGCGCTGACAGAACTGCGCCTCGAAATCCTGGAAAGGGATCCCGTGTTCGTTACAAAGCCGTAGATGGTCGACCTTACTCATGCGCTACCCTCGAAAAGTACCCTACACTGCCTCTTCCTTCAACTCATACTCGCCGGATCCTAGGTTGCGGTCTTGCATCTTCAACCTGAGCTTGTCAGGCGAAATGGGGACCTTTTGGTGGGTCGGGTCGATCAGGATGTTGCCGGAATTGTCGACGAGGCGTAGATAGATGTGCGCCTCGGAATCGATGGAACCCGCCGCGGCTTCGAACACCAAATCCACGGATCGAGCCGTCAAGTAAGTGTTGCTGAGGGCGAAAACGGCGACCTTGATGATCCCCTTCCTCGCCCCCGATGCCGGGGGAGGAGTCGAAGGCGCCCTGGCTGTGGGTGCCGCGGGCTTCACTATCGCTAGCTCTGACGTCGGGGTTGCTGGGGCCGTGGTCGGAACAGATGACCCTTCAGGCTTGGGAACGAAGACCTTGCCAGGCTCCAAGATCCCCTCGAGCCATTCCGGTACCGGATCCTCACCGCTCTGGATCTTGACCCAGTCGTACTTGGCATTCCAGCTCAACCCTAGGAGCGGCTCGACCACCAGCGGGATCTTCCAGTTCACCATCTTAGAGGGTGACTCCATGATCTCGATGATGAGCGGAACCGCTTCGTTCAGGCGGTCGTGACGGACTTCGAACACGATTTCATCGTGAACCGTCATGATCATGCGGACGCTGTCGTCCCCACCCTCACGACGCCACCCCCGCTTGTGAAACTCCTTCACTAGTTTGACTAGTGAGATCTTCATGATGTCGGCGCCGCTTCCCTGAATCGGGAAGTTGGTCGATTTCCGCTCACAGGCCGCTTGGATCTTCCGAGCATCCTCGGGCGTGATTGAGACCCCTTTGGCGTCAAGGTCCCCACCCCGGACGTTGGCATCGGGAATGGCGATAAAGCGCTTGAACGCCGTGCTGACGCCCTTGTTCTTCTTGACGGCCGCGTGTTGCCCTGTAACCCATCCAGCGAAGACCGGCACGCTTCGATCGAAGTTGGCCTTTCTGCGAGCTGCCTCGACCTTATCGCACTTCGTGGCTCGCATGACGGCCTGCGTACCGCCACCGTAAATGAGCGAGAAATTCGCGATCTTTCCGGCGTTGCGTTCGACGGTGTTCTCTCTTGTGATGTGCTCGCCGAAGAACGCCTTGGCAGTTAGAGTGTGAAGATCCGCTTCACGCCCCTCGGACCTAGCCGTGAGAAATTCGTTCACCCACTTGGGCTCGCCAGAAAGGTTGGCGACGATACGAAGCTCTTGTCCCGCGTAGTCTACCTTCACGAGAGTGTAACCATCGTGAGGAATGAAGATCCTACGGAGAGAGTGGGCAACTTTCGGTTTCTTGGGGTCGTTACGCGCGGGGATCCCCTGGATTGGGATGCCTGAGTAGCCGTGGTCGGGTTCCCCAGCGGGAGCTGTGAAACGTCCCGTTGCGGCTCCCGTCTGGTTGAACTTGAAGCGGAGCTGGTCCTGGTCGTCACAGTTGTCCGCCATGCTCTGGAGGTAGGTGCCGATGATCTTCTCGATCTGACGGTACGTCACGATCCAGCGAAGAACGGGCGGGGCGTCGTGCGCTTCAGCCATCGCCTCCAAAGTGGCCGCGTCGGTCTTGTACTCTCCCGAGGCCTCGTTCTTCTTCGGCTTGGGGTTGATGTCCAGGCCGTCCTTCTCGAAGAGGAACTTGGCTAGTTGCTTCGTCGAGGCTGGGTTGAAGTTCTCAAAGCCTCGCTTCTGTGCCAGGCCTACGATCAGCTCGTGTTGCTTCTCGAGCTCGATCGTGGCCTCTTTGAGGAGAGCCAAGATCTCTTTTTTATCGATCCGGGTCCTGCGCCGTTCCATGTCTCGCACGGCTTGAGCGGTTTGTTTCTCGAGACGGTAGGTGAAGCTGTACCGTGGAGCCTTTGCGGGTTCGACCGTGTTTTTGTAGGAGTACTTAAGACCCTCCCGAGTGTGCTCCCATTGCTTCTTGTCCGGGAAGCACAGGAGCTCTGTGCAGATGGCGTCAGAGCAACCGTAGAGCGTGATGGCATTCCCGTCCTCAGGGTATAGGTCCTGGAACCGCTTGACCTTGGTGCCCGCCGGGAATAGCTCCGCGAACTCGATCATCGTGTACGGCTCACTTACGGGCTTGCCGTCGACTAGACGATCCGGATCCTCGATGCTGAGGCGCTCGTTCGCCTTGCCCTTGAGCCCCAAGTCGTCGTCCGAATAAACCGAGTAGGCGGCGAGGTACCCATCTTCGAACGACTCTGGATGCCAGAAATCTAGGCCCGTTATCGGGAAGAGAAATTCCTGGTCGAACTTCGAATGCCAGAAGCCGATGACTAGTTTGCCCGGCGTCGCGATCTTGCTCGACCCCAAAGGATCTTCCGCCTGGCCTTCCGGAGTCAGGATCGGTTGAGAAGCCTGACAGAGCCTTGCGATCTCCGCCTCAACGTCCGCTACCGGAGTGACGTTGGGGTTCTTCTCCGCCATGATGGGATCGAACTTGTGGCGGATCGGGATATAGTGCCCATGCCCCTTGACCGAGATGCAGAAGCCCACGATCTTGTGGACCGTGTAGGGCTTTCCTTCAGCATCGTAATTGATACGATTGTCGAAGCCCTCGGTCTCGAGGTCTAGGCTACACTGACCGTGCGCGACGGCACGGTCCACTAGTTCTCGAACTTCGTCCACGGTCTTGACGAGCGTGAACTTGTGGAACTTCATCCAGGGCTTCGACAGCCCCATGTCCTTCGGAGCTTCGACGACCGACCCCTCGAGGTACGCACCGAGGTCGTCACCGTCACTGTCTGTGGCAGGCACGCTGATCGCTTGGATCGGTCTCTCCGCCACGGGCATGAAGTCCTCGACCGTGGGGAGCCCTGTATCGGTGACTAGTTGCTCAGCCTTTGGGGGATCTTCTTCAGGAGTGCCCCCGAACGACTCCATGAACTCGGAAAGGGCCTCATCATCATCTTGCTGGGACATTGGGTTCCTTGATCACAACGAGGTAGACCCGGTCTCGCCACTGCTCGAAAGCTCGCGTGGCTGCGTACCGGACCCCCTCGCTCGCTACACCGTCGGGCTCAAAACACCAGGGCATGTTCTTGGCCTCCGGGAAACAGTTCTTCGGCTCGTAGAGGGGGCAGACCCTCCGACGGAAGCACTCTCTGGACTCGAGCGGGATTTTCTTGAGGGCGCCTTCTGGAGAAATGCCGAGGGCATCGACAAGCGGTCGCGAATAACGATTCAGCCCGTGGTCCAATGTTTCCTTGGAAATCGTGGTGAACTGATTTCCGAAGACCGTTCCCCGCAACGGTTCCCACTCAGACTCCCAGCAGCCGCCTTCTTCACGGATCAGAAGGAGGTGGAGATCCCCCATCTCACGAGTGGAGAGCTTGACTTGTCGAGTCACTGCGGACCCTTTCGCCGATCCTTTTCATGAGTTTTCGCATCAGCTCAACGCCCGCCACGTAGCTGAGCTGGCCCTCCGCGATCTGAAAATAGGCCTTGTCTAGGATGGACCCCGCTACGAGATATCCGTTCATGTCCCCCATCCCGACGTAGGCCTCACGCTCCGCGATGAGCCGATCCTCACAAGCCTGGTAGATGCGCTCGAAGTCTAGCTTTTGTTGCTCGTTGCCAGAAGGCTGACTCTTGAAGGCCCCTTCAGGGATGGGCGGCGTAACGATGCCGTACTGCTTCTCGATCTCACTGAGAACGGCATGGAACTTCTTGTCCTCGCCGTAGTACTTCTTCCAAAGAGCGATAACGTCCCAACGCTCGCGACACACGTAGCACCAGACGTGTGAAGGGCTGCGAGGATCTGTAGGGAAAGCTCTCGCGGACGGCTTCTCGTCCTTACCGTGAAAGGGGCAGGAGAACTGCTCCTCACGATCGCCGGTGTGCCGAAATTTGATGCCCTGGCGACGTAGGATGTCATGTACGCCTACCCGCTCATGAATAGCCTTCTTGCGGAGGTCGTACCAAATCTTGATCGCTTCGTCCGCCACGTCACACCATGTCGGCAAGCATCTGGAAGGTCTCTGGAGCGATATCTTCGTGCCCGATGTCCACCTGGTCGGTGGGCTCCCAGTTGCGCATACGACGGCACTCGAAATCCACTCGGACACGAGTCAGAGGGAATAGGTCGTTGTCACGGTTCTTGAGGTTCGCCATGATGGTGACCCCCTGCTTCTTGAGGGCATCGTTGTGGTAGGTCGTCGTCACGTAGTCGGCGCTACGTTCGGCTTCGTTGGCGTACGCAAGGGCGCTGAAGGCATAACGGCCCTCGTCTGGTGTCCCAACCTTCTTCTCGACCATGTCCTGCCCTTGACGATTGATCTGAAAGAGCATGAGCACGGGCACACCCTGGCCCCCGTTGAAGTGCAGGGCTAGTTTCTTCGAATCGCGGAGGACGGAGTTCAGCTCGACCGTGTAGTCCTTGTGAGCCTTCTGAGCCTTCACCAGGCCGCCGTGGTCGATGACGATGAGCCCGATGTCCATGCTCTTTTGAAGCAGCTCGGCGTAGACCCTGATGTCCCCGATCGTCACATCGTGGTCAGGAGCCCAAATTCGGAAACGATGATACTCCGGGTTCGTTGAGAAGTCCTCAAGAGCCGCTTTGTAGAAGGCTTCCTCCTCGGCCGTAGCGAGGTCACCATCACGAACCTTTCGATAGTCGAGAGGTTTGAAGCCTTGTGCTCGAAATATGCCATTGGCTGTGTGAAGGACGCTCGTGAGCCGCCGGAGATGCTCATACTTCATCTCCAGACTCACATAGAGGACATTGGCCCGGTAACGAGTCACCAGGTTGTAGGCCCAATTGACCGCGAACGTCGTCTTGAGCTGGCCTGGGGCCGCAGCGTGAACCCATAGCTCGCCACGCTTGATACCGTGGCAAACCTTGTCCACAGCCTCGAGCCCGGTGAACCGCCCGTAGATGTTGGTCTTGTTGACCTTGGCCTGCTGGTACTCGTCCCAGGTCTCGGCCGTGTCGTGAAGCACATCCCCTTCAGTGACGGCGTTCGAACTGGTCGGGATGGCTTCGTAGATCTTCTGGTTGAAGTAAAGGAGAGCTTCCTTCACCCCCTTCACCGGGACCTTATTGATGATGCGTCCCTTGGTGGCGATCTCCTCTACTTCCTGGAGAAGCTTTCTAACCTTGTTCTGGTTCTGCTCCTCAAGCAGGCTCTTGAGCAGCGTGTCATAGTGCGTGCGGACGTAGACCTCGACCGCCCGGACGTCCTCGAGCTTCTCGGTAACCGTGAGCTCGTTCATCCGCTCGAAGAAGTCGCGGAGAATGGCTGCGCTCGGTGGCTCGTGGTTCTCTTGGACGTACTCCTTGATGAACGTGAAGAGCTTGCGCTCGTCCGGGTTGTGCCACTCGAACCCCGAACGGACTAGGCGCTGATAGTTGACGTTTTGATTGTCGATCGAAAGGCGTCCATCACCAAAGTCGATGACGCCTCTAAGCAGCCGCTTGGGCATCTAGAACTGCCTCTTCTTCTTGAATTTGGACTTGTTCGCGCTGTATTGGTCACCAAGTCCGAAGTCATCCCCCGTCGAAATGATGGCAGGCGGAGGTTGGAACTCTACTTCAGGCTCATCAAACGGAACGCTCTCGGGTAAGAAGGTCTTCTCTTCGGGCTCCGGAGCACCCTCCTCCCCATCCGTGATGATCCCCGTGTCCCCATAGAGCTCGTTCTTGGAGTCCGACTCTAGTTCGACCGCTGTGAACCTCGCTTGAACGTAGGAATCGACCGCATCATCGCGAGAGTGTTGCCAGCGGATCTCAGGGTCACTCGAAAGAAAGAGCCACGTCGGCTTGTTGTAGCGCTCAGTCCGAAGCATGAGCGCCTCACGTAGGACGTTCGCAGCGGCTACGTTCTTGTGGCCAAGGATCCCGAGACGGATGATGACAAGGTCATAGGTCTCGGCCACGAGATCATCGATCGCATTGTTGGTCTCACGTTGCTCGCGAACCGAAGCCGGGCGGCTCTTGTAAGCTTCGCTGCCGAGGAAGACCTCCTTGAGGCGCTGGTCGTCCACAACCTTGTATGTGAAAGACTGCCCCGTGAGGACCTTCCACATCACGATGTACTTGAGGTGCCCACGAAACGCGCTCCAGGGGATCCCTTGGATGAGAAGATTCTTGCCTGTGTAGTCCGCTGCCTTCGGTACATACAACGGGCTTTCCTTGACGGGCTTCACGGTAGCCAAATCGGGAGACAGATGGCTCCGGATGAGTTCCGCCTGTCGACGCACCCGCATGTTCGGACACTCGGCGCTCGTGTAGTCGTCGATCACGACGTGCCCGTTGACGCACTCCTTGTGGGGCGCCATCTCGCAACGGCTGCACTGATCAGGCGGCATTCTTTCCTTGCAGAGCTCGGACTAGTTCGCGGATCGATACACCTTCCTTCTCAAACTTGAGGGCTCCGATCGCGGCTTCTCCTAGTACCTTGTCGATCAGGTTCTTCTTTTTCCGGAGCATGCTGAGTACATGGTGGTCGATTGTCTTCGTCTCCGCGCCTTTGCCCGGAAGTTCGGCCAGCAGATGGAAACAGAGCACGCCCTTGTGCGGTGACCCGATCCGGATCATCCGCCCGATGGCCTGAACGTATTCGCCCCAGCTCCAAGGCATGTCAAAAAAGACCATGCCGCTCGCGGCCTGTAAGTTGATCGCTTCCGATCCGGCGCTCGTGATGAAGATGACGCGCGTCTTCGACTTGAGGTTCTGAAACTCGTCCTGCGCCTTCTTACGCTGGGCGTCGTTCTCAGCCCCCGTGATGCGAGCGCTCTGGATCTGATGCCGCTTCAGAATTTCCTGAAGCCGAGCAACGTGGCTCTTGAAGCGCGTGTAAACGATGACCTTCTCATCCTCTAGTTCTTCCGTGAGAAGATCGATCAGCGCTTGTTCCTTGCTGCTCAGTGTGCCTAGTTTGTGACCCTCAGGGTCGTCCCATTCCGTAACAACGGCACCCTCTTCGAATTTCAGCAAGGAAAGTGAGTTGACGATCTGCTGGCAATAGATGAGGCTCGTGAGCGCCTTCGTGTCCTCGAACTCTCGAACCTCACCGTCCCCTAGCTCCAGAAGACCATTCAAGGCCTCCCCATACTTCACTTGCTCGGCTCGGCTCAGCTCACACGTGACCTCTCGCGTGGTGAGCGTGGGGAGCTCGTTCGAAACGAGATGTTTGGGGCGTCCCAAGTAGACTAGTTCAATGACCTCCCGGAACTGATCGAGGTTCTTGTACCCCGTCACGATGGGGATCTGACCCCGAGCGACCTTCTGGTACTTGACGTAGCAATAGTCCTCGAAGAACTTCGTCTGCGTCGTGAATAGTTCGGGCAGGATCGCCTTGTAGATGTTGTAGCCCTCCATCAGGTTGTTCTTCAACAACGTGGCGGTGAGGGCGTAGACGCGGCCCGCGTGCCTCGAGATGAACCCCGCGATCTCCCAAGTCTTGGTTCTTCGAGATTTGAAGGCCGTGGCTTCGTCGAAAACAACGATGCCGTTGAGGCCTATGTCCTGGAAAGTTTGATCGAGGAGACCAGGCACCACAGGCTTCTTGGGGTCGGGCTTTCCATCCGGTTTGAGCGGTTGGAAGCCCCCGTGGTTCCAATCACGAACCAGAATGGCGTAGTTCATGATGAGGACTGTCGGGCGCTTCGACTCCTTCCACGCGAAGTAGATGCGCTTGCGAGTCTCGAGCGCCGCTTCGGCTTTCGCCCCTTCAGCGGAAGCAAGGTACACATCGATGCCTTGCGTGAAGCGGTCAATCTCGCTCGCCCACTGTCTGATGGCACTCTTCGGAGCGACCACCACCACCTTGGCGTTCGGGTTCTTCTCGAAGAGGTAGCAGAGCGTCCCGATGGTCTCGACCGTGTTGTGATTGATGAAACCATTCCCAGAGAAGCTGTGATCGGGATGGTCAACCTCGATATCCATCAGAGGCTCGAAGCCCTCCTGAACATCCAAGATGGGGTCGTAAAAGTAGTGTTTGGCGACGACTTGTCGAATCTCTTCAAATGCGGGCGTTCTCTCCAGACCGTGCGCCCCAGCGATCTCCAGCAACTGTCGTAAAAATTGATAGGTCGGGTTACGACGACCGTAGATGATGTGCTTGAGGGTGCTCTGGAACGACTCCCCAAATTGCTTGATGCCGGACCCCTTGCGGTTATCGTTCGCCCCGGTCTTCGTAACAGACTCGAGTAGGGCTTCTTTCAGAGAGGCGATGGGCTCCCCAAGGTACGGCACCACGTCCTTGTTGGGGTTCGTGTTCTCGGAGAAGCTGTCTCGAAGGGCTCGCGCTTTACGAGTTGAGACGAAGCCAATTTCCTGTGAGAACGTTCGCGCGTCTTCTCCAAAAAACGAGAGCCTCCAGTACGTGTGGTCCCGTCCCTTCACAGACTTTGGAGCAAGGCTTGAAACGATTCCGAATCGCAACAGAAGTAGTTGTAAACCTCGTACGAGGCTTCTCGAAGACGAGGAGAACTCTACACCCCCGTCCGCCACAGAACCCTCAGCTTCGAAAATTCCTCGCAAGAACTCCCGGATGGATGCACGGGTGCCTCGCAGAACACACGCAGGGATATCTTTGTGATGGGAAGTTGCGTAGCCCACCCCACAGTTCAGCAAGAACCCTCGGATCTCACGGCTCGACACACTGATCAGGACGTCACGACTTTGGTTGTCGTCGTTCCCCGCCCACCCGAAGACATCTAGAAATAGTCGACGTATATCGTCGTGAACCTCAGGGTTGACGTCTCTATGCTGAGAGACGTTGACGCCGTTGATTCCGTTCGTCCAAGCCTCGGCTACTATGTATCCTAGGAGCCGGCCTAGTTCTGGTGTGAGCCGTTCCGGGTAATCATACCTTTTGGCATTGGAGGCCAGCTTCGGAGCACCAGGCAGCTCTGGCTCTTCGGTAGGGAAAGGTCCAGGGCTGCGATCGATGCAGACGTAGTCCCCCACGTCTAGTTCTGGAAGACGTCGGAACGCTTCCCCGTCGGGGGTACGAACCCAAATAGGGTGCCGATGACTGCCCTCCAACTCGTACCCATTTCGCGTGCGGATCTTCTTCGTGGGGGCCTCGCCGTTCCAATAGAACCGCTTGACGGCTACCATCCGAGATCCGTCCCAGACCTTCCACGGCTTCTCGAGATCGTAAAACGTGTCGGGCTCTAGAGCCCCCTTTGGTGCAAGCGTGTCTATCGGTACCAACCCTCGATCCGTCGTGAGGAGGGTCGTAGCAGTTGTGCACTTGCCGAGCCCCGTCCCGTCACCAAGGACCATCCTCTTCACGGCAAGCATGTTGAGAATGCCCTGGATCTGGTAGTACCTAAACCTGAAGGGGACACGGTCCCCTTCTAGGTTCGTGATCTCCGTTCGCAGGAAAGGCGTCGGAGGAAGAGGTTTGAAGTCCTCTTCCTTGCGGTTCCGGATCGTACGGAGCTTCTCGAGGAGCGCTTGATCCTTCTCGTTCCAACGAGACTTCGGCTCTGCCATGTTCATCGCACCTACACCCCACGGGCATGGGTGCTAGGTGCGAATTCACAGGTATTTTCTCCCCCACAAACGATTGTGGAAGGCGACGCCGACTAGCCCAACGGCGTCAATAAAACCCGTGTACGTCCGCTCACCTTGGCAGCCATTTCGCGTTCCGCTCTCGAGCGGTTAGCCGCGGCCAGCTTTGCTCTATGTTCAGGTGTGTGCGGGCGTCCTTTCAGAGCAAGACTGACTTTTTCACGATGCTCGGCTGAAAGGGGGCCTCGTTTCTGCCCTCGTTGTGAGGCTCCTATTTTCTCTCTATGCTCGGTAGTCTTGGGGCGTCCTTTTCCTGCTTGGCTCAGCTTCAGACGATGCTCCGATGACAAGTTTCTACCGCGATGGCCGTCCGCTGACTTTCGTACGGCCTCAGCAGACTTGGATCGGCCTTGATGTGCCCCAGCAATCTTTAAGCGGGTTTCCGTTGTGTGGGTTCGTCCCCTAAGGGCCCGCCCCGCTGCTGCACGAGATTCTAGAGAATGCAAAGCAGCGATCACATGAGGAGGCTTAGGTCTACCCTTTGATGCCGCAGAGAGCTTTGCCCGAGTGTCGTTTGACACGACCTTACCCCCATGCCCGCCACTTTCTAAATTGTACCCAAACTCTTTTTGGTCTGAAGCGTAAAACGCAATCCAGTAGCGTTCGCGATCGTAGGCCGCCTCTTCCGTCTCACAGATCTCCAAGATCGTAAACGTGAAGTTGGTTAAGCCGTACTTCTTGAGGGCGCGTCCGATACAACTCAGAGGCTGAGCTCGTCGGCTGTCTTGTCGGTGACTCTTCCAACGTGTCCTGACGTTAATCGTCTTCCCAACATACCTCTTACCCGACAGGTTGTTGTGGATCACATAAACGCTAGGCTCACCAGAACGCGAACCAGAGAGCTGCTTCAGGATTGGACTTGAACCCATCCCATGAGAGGGCATATCCGCCATATAGACCAAAATTCTTGAACACGTCAACGCCAAGACCAGCCCCCACCGCACGAAACCCCACGTGCGCGTTCAGGTTGAAGTCGTAGAAGTAGAGCATGTCGAGCATGAGCCCGGCATCGATCCCCTTCTTCAGGTCCTTGTCGTCACGGAACGGCTCGGCAAGCAGGTAGCCAAGGTACGCCTTGGGACGAAAACGGAAGCCCCAGTTCGGAGGCTCTTGCACGGCCGCTAGGATGTTGACTTTTCCTTCAGCCTCGACGGTGTAGTTGCACCAGGTCATCTTCAACTTGTAGGGGTGCGGGGCTGCCCCCGAGTAGAAGATGCGGCCGTCTCGGTCGACGATGATGTTGACAGGGTCGAGCTCGAACGTCGGCTTGTTGTCGAGAAGGCACTGCTTCTCCTTGGCGACCTCGATGAACGCCTTGAGGTCCTCTCGGACGACGCACACGTCCTTGTCCGAGCACTCCTGCCCGAAAGCTGGCGTTGCCAAGAACAACACGAAGAGAGCGAGCAGGAGTCTCGTCACAGGTCACCGTACTTCTTCAAGAGGTCGTCGACCTTCTGGCCCGTGACCTTCGAACCGTCCTTGACGGTTACCGCATAGACTTCAGGCTTCACGACCACGACCTTGTCCACGTCCTTGGCCTTTACACCTTCGGGAAGCTCAACGACCACGGGTTTCTTCGATTCAGGATCGTTGATGACGACCTTGTCAGGGTTCGAGAAAAGCCCAGGGGATTCGATGGGCACCACGACCGCTTGGGTGATGCCCTTCTCGTCCGGCGTCCCAGGAGGGATGAGCTTCCCGTCCTTGTCGACGCGATCTTCAGGGACGCTGTTGGCCACGTCCACTGCCTTCTTGCCCTCTACACCCTTGTGCCCGAAGAGCTTGCCGAGGATGCCGCCGATCTGGATCTGCTTGCCGAAGATGACCGCAACAAGGATCGCTCCGACAATGATCAGAAGCGCTGGCAACGGAGCGAGGACGTAGCGCTTGAGCCACGCCCACGCTCGAGACCAGAACGAAGGTTTCTCAGGCACGGGGGCCATCACCGCTCGTCGGTGAAATCGAAGGAACCCGATCATCAGGGTTCGGCAAGCTCACACCGGTGCTCTTGAGCAACGCCTTCTGCACGACCTCGTAGAGGAAGTCCGCAAACCAACCCACACAGCCGGCGTAGAAGACACGACCCGAGGTCGTCTTGATGTCGGACCCAAACAAGAACTCTTCCTTGACGAGGAATCCGAACAGCATGCCGATCAGGACCGGCAAGGCGTAGAGCCCGATCTGATTCCACCAGAGCGACGCCTTGTTCTTGTACATCGGCTTGGACGACATCTCGTTCGCAACAGGACGGAGATTCGGCCAGACCATCTCCACGATGCGCTTGATGAAGAAGCCAGCGATCACAACCACGATCGCGATGATCGCAGTGCCCTTGCTCAGAAATTGAGAAACGACGCCGTCCATGTTTGTTACTCCTCTTCGTTCGGTTGCGGTTGACGGATCTCACCAGCGACCCACCCTTCCAGGTGGTCTACTTGGTCGGTAAGCTGCTGACGCTGCTCCGGACTGATCGTGGGATCTCCGATCCTCTCCCGAAGCCGAGCTAGGTTTCTGGAAGCAGCCTCACGCCTCTGTTGAATCGGGATGTCCTTGTACGTCAGACTTTGAATGGTCATGTCGGGGAGCCCTCAACCCCAGGTTTAACAAATGCCCTAGGAACTACCTGCCCGCACCCCCAACCACCCGACTCTAAGAAAAGTCAAGAACCCCTTCATTTTGACCTGAACTTTTTCAAGGGCCCCCGTGTTTTAGGGTCCATGAAGTCACATCTCCTCATTGGTTTTTCGATTTTCACTCTGGTTGGTTGCGGCGCTCCCGTCGAAGACGGCGATGACCTAGACGCGGAGGCCGTGCCTGGATTTACCGGCGATGCCGGTTCCAGCGATACGCCGACCGTCAGTCGTCCCTCGTCGAGCACGGGTGGCAAGAGCAGCTCCGGCACGGGTGGCAAGAGCAGCTCCGGCACGGGTGGCAAGAGCAGCTCCGCGGGCGGCGCTACTGCCGTACCGAATCCGGATCCCACGCCCCCTTCGGACGATCCGCCTTCGGACGATCCGCCTTCGGACGATCCGCCTTCGGACGACCCAACTCCTCCTTCGGATGACCCCGCTGAAGGGGGCTCGCCCTCGATGGGTGGTGGCTCTTCGACGGGTGGCAAGAGCAGCACTAGCAGCGGCAGCCGTTCGAGTAGCGGTAGCCGGTCTGGTAGCGGTTCAGCGTCGTCTACGGGCGGCACGAACGGTTCGGGTTCTACTCCGAGCACGGGTGGCACGGACCCCGGTGAGACCGGTGGGTCGACCTCGACCGGTGGCACCCCTTCGACGGGCGGCACCAGCGAAGAGACCGGTGGGACGACCTCGACGGGGGGTACCAGCGAAGAGACCGGTGGGACGACCTCGACGGGGGGTAGCGGTGAAGAGACCGGTGGCACGGACCCCGGCCCCTCTTGCACGGTGGGCGCTGTCTGTCGTCCGGCCGTCAACTCTGAGTGCGACGTCGCCGTGGTCTTCGATTCGAACTGCGATTGCCCCGCCGACGCCTTCGAAGATGCGGGCACCTCTTGCGGGGAAGGCGCCTCCTGCTCGAACGGCGTTGCTCTCACAGCCCAGACCTGTAATGGCCTCGGTGCTTGTCAGGCCGCAACCGAAACGGAATGCGCCGGTGCTTGCGATGGCAACGTGTGTGGCACGATCGACGACTCGACCGAGGTCAGCATCCTCGATACCAGCAATGACGTGACCACGCCCCTTGCGATCGACACCGACTCCTCGGGCAACGTCTACGTTGCAGCTCGCGACTCCTCCGGCGTTGCTCGAGTCATCAAGTACTCGGGTAGCACCAAGTCCGTTCTCTATACGAACGCGGACACGGACGCCAACTGGATCCGCGCCCTGATCGTGGCGGACTCCTGGGTCTACTTCAGCATGGGCGACAACGTGTCCGGGAAGATCTACCGGATCGACACGAACGGCGATGGCCTGGGGATCATTCAAGGCAAGGTCACCTTCGGCTTCGCGAAGAACTCGACGCACGTATTCTGGTCGGACATGACCCTGAACGGCTGCAACTGCCCTTCGCCCGCCAACGCTCGCATCTACAGCGTCGCGATCGGGGCCCCCATCACGGTGGCCACGGCATACACCATCGGCCTCGGCGAGATCTCGCAGGACATCGAAGTCGACAACGACTACCTCTACGTCTGGAACGTGGACTTCGTGAGCGGCGTCAACTACAACGCGGCGCTTCTCCGGTTCCCGCTCTCGAGCCTGAACGCCAGCTCGGTGGAGCCCGTGCTCAACGGCTACTACATGGATGGTTCGACGGCTCACAACTTCTGGGCGACCGCGACCATCATGCCGGGTCTCACCAAGAACGCCTCGCACATCTTCAGCAACGTCGGGATTCCTTCGGCCAACGGCATCTTCAAGACGGCCCAGGGCGGCGGCTCGACGACGGCCATCACGCTCGAAAGCAACGTCGGCCTCACCCCGACGTTCAGCGCGAATGCGAGCACCGTCTATATCGAGGGCCAGGAGATCTCGGTGAACGGCGGTTCGATGGCCTCGTTCACGAACGACCCGGTCTCCCACGGCGTCCTCACCACCAGCGGTTCGGACATCCTCTTCGGCACCACCAACGGGGACATCGTTCGCATCCACTGACCCAAGCGGTTGAATTGCGGGCGGTTCCGAGAGGTTCTCGGGGCCGCCCGCGGGCTTTTTGTAGGGCCCCCTCGCCGGTGTAAGGATCCACCATGATGTTCCCCATCCCCACAATTCACATCACCTGGTACATGCGCCCTCTCTTTTGGGTGCTCCAAGGATTCGACTGGTGCCTCAGCGTTCGTGAAGCACGAAAGAAGGCTTCAAGGAACTGAGCTGCCGCCGTGGACCTTGAACTCAACCCCGTGGATGATCTCGATCCTCCAGCCATCCGCAATCTCTGACGGAGTGAGGGTCGGTCTCGGAAGCCGGTTCTGTCCATCAACGACCCGAGCGACCTCCCGAACCCAATCGGCCTGGATGCGACGCTCGACCGCATCCTTCCGAACCACAATGTCGATCAACCTCGCGCGACGGGTCCTAGGATCCTGCCGGACCGATCGCACCATGGCGTTGTAGTCGTGTGACCCGAGGGCAACCCAGAGTGCAAACTTGCGGATAGGTCGCGTGAGCCAGAAAATGGCTTTTCGTAGTCTCATTCCCAGCTCAACGCGCACAGATCGTCCAGACGGGTCGTCGATCGCAAGATGTTCGAGTCGACGGCACTGAGCCACCCCAGAAGACGGTTGAGCTCCGGGCTCCTCTTACTGGCCGGGATGCCTCGTTTGATCTCGGCAATCGCTTCGGCCACATCTTCAACTGTAGGCTCGGACATAACCCTAGCCTGGTACACCAACAAACGTGGAAACACCCACCAGAGATCCGACAGGTGTTTCAGAGTTGGAGGTCCCAGGTCCGACGTCCAAGAAGAACGGTTTTGGCGTCCTTCGAGTCACCGAGCATCGTGTGGCCGCCTCCAGACAGGCACACGACCCAGGGCCGCCCGAGAGTGCTCGTAGCGACCTCCCGATGCCCCAAACGTTGGGAGCCGTCGGTTGCACCGGATAGTGCCCGACGGCTCCCGAATCGTCAAGTCACGAAGTCGCTCTCGCGGGCGAGGGTGATATCATCTGGATCCACCATCGGGCGAGCCGAGTCGTGCGTGAGCAGATGGCCGGCGATGCGATAAAGATCCGCCGCCGAATAGCCCTCGGCCGTCCCACTCGTGCCGATCTGGACGGTGTTGGCCGTTCTCGTGGTTCCTTGGGTCCGAGCCGTCGTGATGACGAGCATCATGACCTCACTACCCGCGGAAACTTCCGTTGCTCCAACGGAAGTCGGAAGGTTCCGAACGAGCAGGGCCAGGCCCGAGAGGATGCCGCCCGCTGTGGAAGCGTCCTGCGAGGGAGGCAGCACGCCTCCGAGGTCACCACCCGAGTAGCCGTACGCCGTGAAAGCCGAGCCGCCGCGGTTTGTCCGGTAGTTCGTCAGGGTGTTGTAGTTGCCCGGCTCACCGTCCACATGGATCACAATCTCTCCGGCGTTACCCGAGGAAATCGTGACGTGGACCGGAATAGCGTCGTACTCGGGATTCTCCACGGGCGCCGTCGAGGCAGGGAGCGTCCCCGGAGAGGCCCACGGACCCAGGACGAGTTGACGGCTGTCGCTCGTCGCGAGCCCACCGCCTCCGATGGCATTCCCTCGGAAATCCTTGTCCCGGAAAAGAGCTCCAAGAGGGAGCCGCTCCGTCAAGCCAAGATACTGCGTCCCGACCGGGAGCGTTCTCTCGTTAGCCGTGAGGGCTGCCGCCGTGAGCGTCGGTCGTGCGTCGGTCGGCGAAGTCGGGATCGTCCAGGGCTCGTAGCCTACGTTCCGGAAGTCGTCATTCGTGGACGGCACGTCACCGCTCAAACGCCCGGTCCCGAGCGTCGTTACGAAAGACATTCCGGCCAGGACCTCGAGCACCTTCTGGTTCGGCCTCGTGAGGTTGTTGTAGGTGAGATTGGTCGTGAGGAGCTGGTAGCGAACCGTGGTCGTGAGAGCGCCTGGTTTGTACCCAATATCGCTCTGGGTCAATTGCGAGCCCCACGCATCGCCTTGATACGGCTCACGGCTGTAATTGACCGCGATCTCATCACCGATTTCGGGCGGACCCGGCAGGAGGAACTGGGGCAGCGAGATCGCCACGGCAGAGGTAAGACCTTCCGCGCGAGCCCGAGTGAGGACGATGCGGCAATCCGACGAGAGGTCGAACGCACCGCGGTCCGCACCGAAGATGCTCGCCTCGATGACGTAGTTGCCGGCGGCAAAATTCGCGATGGAGTTCGGGCTCTTCGTGATGTCGATCGCGTCCGCGTTCAAGATGAACGTGGGATCGCCATCAGCATCGCTCTCGATCCAGAACGTCGGTCCGTTGAAACCCTGGCGAAGAAGGTTCGTGCCGAAGCTTCCGGTCGTCTTTGGCTCACGAGTGACCGAGTCGAAGCCAGAACCGTTTGCCTTGTAATCCTGGGCCTCGTAGACAGCGAAAAGGCGTGCGATGCCATAGAACGGCGGCAGCTCGAGACCTTGTCGGCCAAGACCTCTGGCGTCCGTGAAGAACCTCATCCCCGCAATCGGAGCGCCGAAGGTGAACGACGTGTTGTAGGCAATCGCGACATCGGTGTTGAGGTTCAACGTCGAGAAAATCGCGTAAGAAACGCTACCGTTCGACATCGGGACGTAGTTGGAGACGCCCGCACCAACCGTGCCCTTCGGAGCGAAGATGCCGAAGTTGATGCCCTGGTCGATGTTGCCAGAATCCGAGTAGAGGATCGGAACCTGGACCTCCCCCCACCCCGGCATGAGCCGTCGCGGGACGATCACCACCATGTTGGCCCGAGTACCCGTCGGATCCGTGTGCCCACTGAAGAGATTCAACGGGTCCGTCGTCGTCCACTTAGGGTCGCCCCCAATCGTGTTCGCCGGCATCGCCCCCGCCGTCGCTCCCGATGACTTCTGAATCGTCCGGAAGTTGGAGGCTGTGCCCTGTGTCTGAGAGAAAGGCATCAGACGGAACGGCGTGAGGATCACCGTCTTGCTTCCAGGATCCACATAGGCTTCCGACGTGGAGGGGAGCAAGCTGTTGTATGTCGCGTTCCGGAACTTGCTCCAACGCAAGGCCCAAGTGGCCCTCAAGTTCTGGCTGCCTGCCGGCATTCCTTGCTGCTGAAGCAGGATGTTTGGGGAACCCGATAGATAGGCCACACTATGGACCGCATCCGGACGGCGGCTCAGGCCACGCCCCGCACCGTACTGCAAGTACAGGGTAATGATAGCTCCGAAGTCACGTGCCGAGAAGGAACCCGTCAGCGTGATGAGGAGGTCCCCACTACCGTTCAAGGACAAGCTGTACTGGTTGAGGGCGAGGTCCGAGGTCTCCCCCATGAAGCGGATCTTGACGTAGGTCTGGTCCGTGAGGAACCTCACCTGATCGACATCGCTACCTGGTAGGCTTGTGGTGAACTGGCTCTTCGGGATCGTGATGACGTTCGTCGTCAAGAACCCCGTACCGCTCGGATGGTTGACCGTAACCGTGTAGGAGTTACCAAGCGTGCCACCAATAGGCACTGCCGCGTTGGTCAAGCTTCCAGGAGAGCTGATCGGAATGATGACCGGCTGAAGCATCGCCGGATCACCGAACACCTGCCGGATGCCATCCGGGGCATCCAGCTTGGTGATCCCGAGAGCTGCCGAGGACGCCGCGATTTTGTCCTGGTAGAAGACGAAGGGACCTTGCGGACCGCCGCCGGATCGTTTCCATGTCGCTCGGAGATTGCCTTGGAGCAAACGATCCAGGTTACCCTTGAGCAAAGCCTGGTAGTCGAAGCCCGCCGAGACGATGTGACGAAGATCCAGGATGTCTGTCTTGGTGATCTGGTCCGAAAAGAGACCGTCGGGACGTCCCGACAAGATCTTGATCGAGCTACCAGACGGATGTGCCTCGGCCACGGTACCAAAGGCACCGCGGGTGCTGATCGTCATGGTCGTCCCAGTAATGGCCGAGTACAGCAGAATCTCATCGCCGATCTGGATCGCGACCGGAGAGGCCGGCGTCAGAGGCAATGGGATGTTGGCCGCCGAAGCTAGTTGGAGCGTCAACGCTCCAGAAGAGAGCGTGCTCGCAAGGGTCGGCGAAGTCGTGAAGGTCTTGTACCCCGTGCGATCCACGGCGGTTGGGTTGCGATTGACGGCTCCGTTCAGGTTTTGCCCAACGCCGCCATCCCACGCCACGCTGTTGCGACGGAACACAGCGCATAGAGGAATCGCGTAACTGTAGCCATCCACGCTGCCAAGCGAGTTTTGCGTGCCGTCTCCTGCACGCCAGAGCCCAGGATCCCCGAGCTCTTCCCGCATGTTCTCGAACACGAAGGCGGTTGGCGTCGTCGCGGCACCCTGGCCTTTGACGACGCTCGGATCGAAACCGTCCGGGTAGCTCGCGAGCCCCACAACGCCAGAGACCATACGAATGCGGTACTGGAGCTGGATCCGTTGCGTCGTCTCGAAGCCGATAGCCGTATCTTGAAGGTCGTCCGGCAAGAAGCTGGTACCGCCTTCGACATTGCCGTAGCGCCAGATGGCCGAGGCCGACGGCTTGTTGGTCGTGGCAGGGTTGGGAGGCACTCGGGCGAGCCACACTTCCAGGAACGCATAGTCGATGCGTGCGTCCCCAGTGTTCGAGGGCGCCGGAGGAAGAGTGATGCGGTTCCACGTGTCCGCGTTGTTGGGCGAACCTGGGGGGTTGCCTGTGAGCGTGCTGGTCACCGGAATGAGCCAGCCGTTCACGACGGCCCACATGATCGAATGCCCCTCGCCAGCTAGTTGGGGCCCGAATTGGAACCAGTTCGACCAGTTCGGATTCGTGACGAACGAATCCTGGGGGTTGATGGCGTCGCCGTACCACCCAGAAGGGGTTCCCTTCAGAACGTGGATCCGGGTCCACTCCGCTGCAATCTGTTGAAGCAGGTTGAGCTCACTGTCGAGCGGAGGCTTGCCCTGCTGCCAGACGACCTGAACGATGTTCGAGGCGGTAGGGTCAAGAACGCGAGAAACGCCGGGTCCGAAGTTTTGAGCCATGGGCTGTTCCAATCTCCATTTTCATCAGTGCTTTTTCAGCCAGAACCCTGGCTCAGTAAATCACGGCCCAAGATCCTAGGTGAACCTTCGTAGCCCCCGCATTTCGCGCGATCCGGATCCTGAAGTTGGACCCCTGATCGACCAACGGGATGGAGTAGAAAATGCGGTTTGTCACGGACGCCCACGTCGATCCGTTGTTGAAAGAGACGGTCACGTTGAAGAGCGCCGGGTCAGCCTCTGTGTAGGTCCTCCCTAGGGTATCCGAGTAGCCGTACGTGAAGGCCTCCCAACGAATGATCGCCGCCTGGGGGGTAGACCCGAGCGCCACGGTCGTGCTCTGGATCGTCCCTCCAGTACTCACCGAGGTGTTCTGCCGCTCGCCCACCGTGCAGATGGCCGTGCCCACACCTGGCGGAAAGGACCATCCGTTGGCATCCGTCTGCTCGTCGTAGATGATGTTCTCGTAGCCCGGATACGCGGCCAACATCCCCGCGTACTTCTTCGTGATGAGATCGTTGAGGTTCGTCGGGACGGTCGCGAGGCTGATGTCGAATGGAACGCTGACCCCAAAACTGCCTCGAAGGGCCCTAGATTCCGTGTAGCCGGGGGCCAGATTGACGGTGTCGTTGATCTCCGAGGAGGCCAGCGTGCTGTTGTGGGCATTGATCAAATATAGGGTCGGCATTTGCTCCTCAAACGATCACACGGTTCTCCAGACGATCTCAAAGTACCCAGAACCCCCTGCCGCCCCCCCGGCACCGTCGCCGTTGAACAGAGGGTCGTTTCTGCCACCGCCGCCGCCTCCTCCACCGCCTCCAGCTCCCGTATTCGCGGCTGCCGCCGTTGAATCCGCGGGGGCAGAAGATGGGGAACCCCCGCCGTTTCCCCCCGTGCCGCCATTCCCTCCCACGCCTCCAGGACCCGCTCCTCCACCACCTCCTCCGGAGCCAGCAACGCTCCCAGTCCCGCTAGATCCGCCGACTCCCCCGGCATTACCGTAGTTGGGTTCGCCGTTGGCACCTTCAGAACCCCCCCAACCATCTCGAATCGTGAGAAAGGTAACGGAATCGTCCAAACTGTTGTCGTTCGGGCCCTCAGAAAGCCCACCTCTTCCACCCCTAAGAGTCAGGGACACTCCCGTCCCCGTCATCGTGGTGTTCCCGCCGTGGGCTCCAATATTGCGAGACCCTGTGGAACTGCCTTTACCCGCTCCTGTTCCACCTGCACCGATCGCAATCGTGTAAGTCTGTCCAGGAGTGGGGTGGACCCAAGCTGACCTTTTACGGGCCCCTCCACCGCCCCCAGCACCGGATCCAGGAAATGTAGTTCCGTCAGGTGCCGGCGTGGGAATGCTAGCAGAGGCGCTTCCACCACCGCCTTGTCCTCCCCCGCCCCAACCAACGACGAACGCTGTCGTGACTCCCAGTGGGCAAACCCAAGTGCCGCCGCTCGTGAACGCCTTGGACTGAAATCTAGCAGGGGTCGTCGAGAGCGAAGCTAGTTGGCCATCCGAGTAGGCCTTGGCAGTGTTCAAGACCGTGGTGTTGCCCGCATCAGCGTATGCCGGAAAACTAGCAAAATCCGTATCTGCATCGGACTTCGCAGTGGCTAGCGTGGTCGCATCACCTGCATCGGCATAACCCTCAGCGGCAACTCGGGCAGCAGGAACTTGGGTGTCGACCTGAAGGGCTGTAGCTACACAGTTGCGTCCGCTGAGCGGCACACCATCGACATTGATGATCCGTTGCGCATTGACGTCGACGTCCGTCTGCGCATTGGCTAAAGCTATGCGCACGCTGGCTTCACTGAGAGGAGCAGTGAACGCCATTACCACTCAATCTCCAAGTAACCCGCCGCTCCGGCACCTCCATTGCCGCCGTTGGCAGAAACAGAAGGGCCGTTACCGCCACCGCCTCCGCCTCCGCCTCCGCCACCCGAATTGGCCGTTGCCGGCGTCGACCCGGCAGTACCGGTAGTTGGAGTGCCAGCGGCTCCGTTACCGGCGGCACCCCCGTTAGCGCCGGTTCCTCCTGGTCCGGCTCCACCCCCACCGCCGCCAGAACCTCCCTGGTTGCTGCTCCCAT
>JACZCT010346785.1_pt1 | contig 22408 bp, 28 predicted proteins | sample 8641871 | NCBI WGS metagenome assembly JACZCT01 (sample SAMN15324604, study PRJNA640507) | soil metagenome | isolation source: monocropping sugarcane control | place: China: Luxin town, Laibin City, Guangxi Province | collected 2019-07-25 | depth 10cm m | reverse complement strand
GGCTCATCGGGAGCTTCGTGGCGCAGTACTGGCAACGGAAGTCATCCCTGAGGCAGACATTGATCTTCGAGAACTTCACACCACTCTTGGTCGAGGCCAGCTTGCGACGGAGAACCGTCACGGCCGGAACCTTGATCTCGAGGCTCTCCGCGTCCGTCCCAATCACTTGACGAAGGGCCCGCTTCAGATCCGGGAAGGTCTGGAGCGTCTGCCGATCGATGTGGGCGATCACCTCGTCATACTGCACGAGGACCTCCACCGTACCCTTGAACATGCGGGTGACGGCGTCCTTCCAGTCGACGACTTCGTGTGGCCGGTAGTGCTGGTTGAGGATGAGGGTGGACGTGTACACGGAAACCTATCTTTCTCTCGGGGGGTTGGGGGTTGCTATTTGAGGGCGTTGGAAGGAGGAACCTTCGGGTCTATGCGACCGTAGCTGTTTGCTGTCAGAGCGTTCAAAACAACTTCTTGCATCGCCGCGATGAACCCATCGGAATCAAGGAGAGCGTCTAGGGGGAACCGGTCTCCAAAACAGTTCTCGAACTGAAATTCGACGACGGTCGTCTTCGGCGACACAAGATGGAAGTCTTGCTCATCGAAGCGGAAGCAGCCGTCAGCGTCGAGACGCCACACAGTTCCCGTCAGGGACTTCTCTGCGACCACCTCGCCGGTTTCAACCTCGACCATGAGGAGCTTCATCGAGATCTCTTGGTGACCTGAAGCGGGATCGATCCCAAAATCTCGACCAACCGTCGGTTGGCCTCACGCTCTGCTTCGCTGAGGTTCTTCGATACTCTGATGTAGTGAGGGTGCTGGAGCCACGCCGCGTAGGGGGTATCCCCACGGACCTTGTTGCACTTCCGGCATGCCGCCACGAGGTTCTCAATGATGCTCGGGCCTCCCGCTTCCCAGCAGACCAAATGGTCCACCGTGAGTGGAGTGTCATCGTTGCCGCAGTACCGGCACTCGTAATTGTCCCGCTTGAAGACCTTCCAGGAGACGCCCTGCTCGATCTGCCGTTGGCTCTTCCGAACGATGACCTTCGCGAGGGTCCCGTCGGAAGACCTCGCGATCACCTCGGTCTCGAGCAAGTCCGTCTGGCGAATGAACGTGGCCCAGTCGTCCTGGTTCATGTCCAACGTCTCGAGCTCGAGGTCCGCTCCTTGAGCCTGGCTCTGGAACGTGGCGCCCTTCGAGACATCGCCCGACTCGTCAGGGAAGAGCGCAAGGTAGACCTTGTCCTTGCCGATGTACACAGCTCCCGCCAATTGAAGGGCGTTCCCCACGTCGAGCAAATTGATGTCGGATAGCCTGGCCATGTTCATCTCCATACACCCCGGAGACGAAGCGCCTCGGGGACTATCTGATCTTTGGTGTGTGCATCGGTTCTCTTGGTGGACCCGCCGAGAATTGAACTCGGGTCCGCAGCGCTTACGAAGTGACCTTGTTCACGTGCGTAGTCGCCGTATCCCCGGCGACTGAGTTCGCGGATTCGGCCGCGACCTATCTCCTAGTGATCTCGACCGGCGCTACCAGGATCAATCTTGCGCCGTTCCAGCTCTGGTGGTTGGCACCTGCAAGCTACTAGAACTACCTGGCTCTTAGGTGTCGCCCCGTGCCTTTTCAGGCAGCGGCGAGGGCAGCGTTGTCGTTCGCAGTTAGACGGCCCGTTTTGGAAGGGTCAGGCGCCCGTGCACGATCGGTCTACTCTTTCTTCACCACGTCGAAACCTGTCAGGCCCATAGGACCGTCGGTCTTCAACGGCTTCAACGAACTCTAAGGCGTTCAGGCGCCCTCACCGAGTCCTCTGCCTCCGACCGACGGTTGCTACGATACAACACCCTTTGGAGGGATGTCAACCGCAGCGGCATAGATTCGCAAGCCGACTATTACCCGTCGGCCAAGGGCTCTTAGGGTTTGGAATCCTAGGAAGGCTCATCGAGTCCTGAATGTTCTCGATCAACCTGTGCTCGAGGAGGGGGTCGAACCCTCACGACCGCTAAGGGTCACTGAATTTTGAGTCCAGCGCGTCTGCCAGTTCCGCCACTCGAGCAAAGAAGGCTCGGGATTTCTCCCGAGCCTGGGGCGACAGTTTCCTGTCACCTCCACCAGTCCGTTCTCCCCGAGCATCCAGGAGTTGAACCTGGTATCCCACCGAAGCGGGCTGAGCTAAACTCAGTGGGTCTAACCGAGACCCTTCTGCTCATCACCTCGATCGCTTAGCTTCCTGAGGCTAGGGAGGCTTACATCAAAACCAGGTGAATCCCACATCGAGGTGGGAGCCTGGCTAGCGGACGGACACCGCTGTGCGTCAGGAGGGGGTCGAACCCTCACGCCCTCAGAGGGGCGCCGGTCTTTGAGGCCGGTGTGTCTGCCAGTTCCACCACTGACGCATTGTGAGAAGAGATCAACAGGAGAGGGGAGGTAGTTCTCTCAGGCCTTTACCGAAGCCGCCAGGAGCTCGCGAGAAGATGGGCATCCCAGGAAAGCGTAGGGTGGGTAGACCTAAAGATGATCCGGTTGAGGGTTAGCGGCTGGTCTGGGGCTTGCCACGTTTTGTGATCTCTTCTCGCCCGGGTCCAGATGCTCCGGGTCTCTCACCCGACTACTCGAAGAGTGCCGGGTTCAAGTTTTCGATGGGTACTCGCTCGGCATTGCCGGCGGCGATGGCTGCTCGGAGAGCTCCCGACCGCTTAGAAGCCGTTGACGTGTTCGCCAACACTTCCTTGTTCCCGATCGTGGGCGTCGCCCGAACCTGCGTCGGGTCTCGAATGAGCTCCGGTGAGCTGTCATAGCGGGACCTCTTCGGCGTGATGCTCACGCCTTTCCAAAGCTTCTCGATCCGGTCAGCCGAACCCGCGAGCTTGATAGCTTCAGCGAGCGAAATCCTCCCAAACCCGTCGACGCTGACGGACACGGAGAGGTTGTAGCGCATCTGCGCCACCTGAAGCTGTGCAATGGCTACCTCGGCCGTCAGTAAAGCTTCAGCGACCGCCGCGGGGGATTCCTTAGTCTCCTCTTCGAACTTGTGGAGACTGTCCGGGAACGCTTGCTCCGCAGCCGTCTTTCGGAGGCCCCACTGCTTGAGAGCTTCCTTGATCTTGTACCCTGTCGTTTCCATGTGAGCTCAGATCTACACCGACGCGAGGACCTTTGAACCAGGTTTCTCCGCTCGGTACACAAGTCATTGAAATCGTGGAGCCCGCGGGAGTTGAACCCTTGCCACACACGCTTATAAGACGCGCTCCGACGACCGGTCGAATGAAGCCGAGCTCCAGGGGAGTAGGACCGGTGGGGATCGAACCCACGACCTCCGGCATGTAAAACCGGCACTCTACCGATTGAGCTACGGTCCCGAATCATCTTATTGGAGGACTTGAAGCAGACCCCCCTCAGGAGAGTCTGCCGTTGAAACGAAGATACACAGAAAAGCAGTTCGTTGAAGCCGTGAAGAGTAGCCAGTCGATGGCGGCAACTCTGACAAAGCTAGGTCTCAAGCCAGCAGGAGGGAACTACAATCAAGCCAAGACGCTGATAGGTATCTTAGGTATCTCCACCTCACACTGGTTGGGGCAAGCCATTCACCGCGGGAAGAGTATAGGACCTAGACCTAAACGGGCGCTGTCCGAAGTTCTAGTCTTGGGCAGCAGCTACAACCGCGGAGAGCTCAAGAAGAGGTTGCTACGGGAGGGACTTCTCACGTCAGTGTGCGCTATTTGTGGCATCGACTCTTGGTTGGGAAAAGCGTTGGCTCTCCACCTCGACCATAAAAACGGGGTGTACAATGACAACCGCTTACACAACCTTCGACTCCTCTGCCCAAATTGTCACTCGCAAACAGAAACATACGCCGGTAAGAATTGTGCTCGTCGAGGGAGTCGAACCCTCACGTCTTGAGACGCTCCTTTTTAAGGGGAGTGCGTATACCGGTTTCGCCAGACGAGCGAGGCAGAGACTAGAGCACGCCGTTCAGACGTAACTGCTCGGTCGCGGTGCGGTCGTGGTTCCGCCCTTGTATTCGGATCCCCAAGACCACGAAGCCCGTCTCGAGCCCTGGGAAGGTCCCGGGCTTCAAGACGTGAGTGACTTCGGCAAGGATCACACGGCCGGTATAGCTCCCCAACAAGGGGGCGTCAATGTTGCGCCGACATTTGGTACAGAAAATATCCGCCCGCGTCGTCTGCTGCTCATCCGTGTCCGAGCGCCACTTGCAGGGATCCTCATGTGGGGGTGTCCACTCTCGCAAGCGGAGTTGATCTGCGACTCGAAAATCTCGGTCCTCTCGACGAAGCTCGAAGGATTTTGTCCCATCCCAAGCAGCTTGGAAAGCACTCGGCCAGGCCTTCAACTCGTGAATCATTTTTGTCGACGTGGAGGGACTTGAACCCTCACGTTCCTAGGAACACTGGAACCTAAATCCAGCGCGTCTGCCGTTCCGCCACACGTCGTTTAACAAAAAGAAGCTCGGGACCAGGGATTCGAACCCCGATTCGCGGATTCAAAGTCCGCCGTCCTGCCTTTAGACGAGTCCCGAAAGTACACCGGCTAAGCTCTGTCGCCCCGGAACCATTTGTCATTTTCCCCAAGAGAAGCCATGAAAATCTTGATCGTCGAGGACAGCCCGACGGACCGAGAGCTTCTCCGGTACTTGCTCGAAGACAAGTTCCGGGAGGAGGCGAAGTTCCGGGAAGCGGAGAACCTGGACACAGCGATCCGGTATCTTTCTGGCGGGAGCATCGATTGTGTCGTTTTGGATCTCCAGCTCCCTGACTCAGCGGGGAAGGAAACCTTCCTCAAGCTCACCGCACGCTTCCCGGACATTCCGATCATCGTGATGACGCACAACAAGGACCGCAACCTCGCCTTGGATATGATCAAGGCCGGGGCCGCGGACTATGTGCTCAAGAACTACACCGACCCGGAGGATATCTTCCGCCGGATCGTATTCGCCGTCGAAAAACATCGGCGGACCGTCCGGATGTCCCCGGACAAAGTTACCTCGGTTCACAAGCTCGAACGAGCTCAGGCCAACATGCTGACGGCCCACCAGAGCGGCGAGCACACGGCCATCCAGAACACCACCATCGCGACAACCAATGCGGTGGCGGACATCTCGCGCAGGATGTTCACCGAGCTCCAAACCATCACGAGTCAGCTCGCTCAGAACAACGCACGGATGGAAGTGATCGCTAAGACGACGGAGGTCATGGAGGTCGAAATCCTGAAAGGCGTAGGCGGGCGGCCGTCCATGCGTTCACAAGTCGACATCCTCGACCACCGCATCGGCGAAATCGAACGACGATTCTCCGACTTCCGCGAGCTCACCGAGAAGAAGATCGAGCAAACGGACACCAAGGCGGAGCAACGGATTGGGGCCATCCGAACAGATTTCCGTGTCACCGAGGATCAAAACCGTCTGAGTGTTGTCCAAATTCAGCAGACACACATGACCAATCGCACCAAAGTGCTGATCGGCATCCTGGGCCTCTTGGGAGTCATCATCACGGCAGTGCTCTCCTACGAAGCCTCCAGAAAGACCAACGCCCCCGCACCAACCCAACAGGAACGGTAACCGTGGAAACTCTCCGGGCGGCCTTCGACGATTCGTTCGTGGCCCAAGTAATCGTCACACCAACGGGTCAAATCCTCGAGGTCAACCACCAGGCCTGTCGAGTCCTGAACCGCAAGCGGGGGGAATTGCTGAAGCTCCTCCACAAGGAGCTCGTAGCGGTTGATGAGGAATTCTACGACATCTTCGAAGGCTTGGCGACGACGTTCGAGGTCAACAACCTACAGAACTGGCAGACCGAACAACGCTACGTACGGAGTGATGGGGTGCCCTTCTGGGCCAGCGTCAGCGTTTCCGCTATCCGAAAGGAAAAGCGCGTGGAAGCTCTCTTGCTTCAGCTTCAAGACATCACCGACCAAAAACGTGCCGAAGAAGACTTACAACGCAACAGCGACGACCTCGAACAGTTCGTCTACATCGCCTCGCACGATCTACGAGAGCCTCTCATCGCTATCGCCGGATTCGCGTCCCTACTAAGGAAACGCTACGGCGACAAACTCGATGATCAAGGCGTTCACTTCCTCGATGAGGTCATGAACGGAACCAAACGGATGGAGGCCAAGATCGACGACCTCCTAGCCTTCTCCCGTGCGGGCCGTATCGGTGTCCTACACGGGTACTTCCCACTCGGAGCCGCCATCGAAGAAGCCCGTCGGTTGGTTGTACGAGGGACCGAAGAGTCCAAGGCGATTCTCGAAGTACCGAGCGACTTGCCGATGATCCAAGGGGACCGCGGTATGGTGGCACAGGTCTTTCAGAACCTGTTCTCGAACTCCATCAAGTACAAAGGGGCCGAGCCTCCGAAGATCACCATCAAGGTGGAACCCTACCAGGACGAAAACTTCTGGCTCATCTCCGTCTCGGACAACGGCATCGGCTTCGACATGGAGCACAAGGATCGTATCTTCGGGGTGTTCCAAAGGCTGTACACAGTCGAACAGTATCCGGGCACAGGCATCGGCCTCGCCATCACGAAAAAGATCATCGAACGACATCGAGGAAAGATCTGGCCCCAGTCCGCACCCGGGGCCGGCACCACGTTTTACTTTACCCTACCAAGCGCGCCCCATCTATGAGCCACAACATCCTCCTCGTCGAGGACAACAGCCGCGACGCGACGTTGGTCAAGGAGGCTCTCAAGGAATCCCTGATCGACCACGTTGTGGAAGTCGTCACCGATGGCGAAGCAGCTCTCCAGGTCCTCTACGCGGCGGAATTCAAGCCGAACCTCATCTTGCTCGACTTGAACCTACCCAAGAAGAGCGGGTTGGAGGTCTTGAAGGAGATCAAGCGTGACTCGAGCCTGCGGGCCATCCCGATCATCGTACTCACAAACTCACGCTCGGAAGACGACGTCGTCCTTGCATACGCCAGCCACTGCAACGCCTACGTCCGGAAGCCGTTGGGCTTCGAAGGCCTTCTCGAGACGCTAGGCTCCATCGGCAAGTTTTGGCTCGAGGTTGTCACGCTTCCACGTCAAGGATCTGTAGACGTGTCGATCCCTCCGTCGTCCGATGACCAATAGAAGATTTGCGAGCGCTGTTCGGCGCCTTTTCCAAGCTCAATGGTCGTAGAGGGCATATTGCGGAACCTCTCACGACGCAAGTACTGTTTGGACTGTTCCCCTTTCGGGGCTCATAGAACCAGGCACCCGGACCACGAAACTTTACCAACAAGCAAGGCCTGCAAACGGTGTGGCGAGCATCGAGAACAAAAAGACTTCTACAAGCGGCGTAACGGGTCAGCGCTACACAGTTATTGTATTGAGTGCAGCAAACAAGAAGCTCTCGAGCGCCAGCACAAGCTGAAGCTCAAGGCTATCGAGTATCTTGGGGGCTGTTGTCAGAACTGCGGGTACAACCGTTGCCCAGCCGCCATGGATTTCCATCACTTGGATCCCAACCAAAAAGACTTCTCAATCGGCCAGGCTAGTAAAACCTCGTTTGAGAAGATCAAAAGCGAACTGGATAAGTGCGCTCTACTCTGTTCACGTTGCCACAGAGAAGTTGAAGCTGGCTTCATTGAGCTTCAAGCACCCCCGTCAGGAGTCGAACCTGACCTAACGATTTCGAAGACCGTTGTCCTTCCACAGGCAGGGGTATAGACGTAAGCAATGCGGGCATAGCACCCCCGGCAGGATTCGAACCCGCGTTGTGCTCCTTAGAAGAGAGCCGCCTTTCCACTAGGCTACGGGGGCAGACGAGGACCTCTCGAGGCAGATCGTGAGGCTTCGGCCCCTCTGGGCCGGTGCCGCTCCTGCACTACCAGGTCGCCGTCCTGGTGAGCTTGGATTGCCGTCCGGGGACGGGTCCAAAGCCGGGGGTTGAGAGAAATACTTATGGGTGGCAGCTAGTATGAGCTACTCGTACGACCGCACGGCAGCCGCCACAGACTCCTTGCTATCGGCCAAGGTGGACTGGGCCAAAACCGTAGCCGAACGGGCGGCCAAGCGGTTCGAGAGCTACGGGGGCTGGCGCACCCATCAGGTGAAATCCTCAGTGAGGGTCTCCAGCCAGAACAACGTCGAGCTCACGGTCCGCAGCGACAAGTTCCAGTGGACCGGGCTCGCCACCTTCGAGATGTTGGGGACTCCTCGTGTCATCGCCTCGGTCAACCTGGACAACAATGCCGACGAGGACATCCTGAAGATGCTCGAGAAGTTCCAGGACGACGTCAAGACGATCCTCATCACGGACACCGCCTCTGCTGACGACATCGTGATGGAGATCTCGCTCTGGTTCTCTCGCACGGTCAACCAGATTCAAACCAAGTGACGGAGCGAGCGGCGGGGATCGAACCCGCGACATCGACGTTGGGAACGTCGCGTTCTACCTCTGAACTACGCTCGCAAACCTCAGGTTGATGTCAAGGCCAACCAGCGAACTCTAAGAGGGGCTCCGTCGGAGTCACGTTCCCGGATGGGGTGTCCTTCTATACCACTTCCTTGACGACCTGAGGAACGTCGCGGTTCATGACGCCGCGACTAGAACAACTGGCCCAATCGGCACGCCGTTCTGTGCAGGTGGCGAGAATCGAACTCGCGAAATCCTCGTTGGCAACGAGGTGCCGTACCACTGAGCCACACCTGCTTGGTGCTGTTTTCCGAAAACGTCCGGTTCGTTCTCGATTCGCGTGGAAGGCCATACAGCCAACCCAGTGCCCACGTGCCCGGTTCCGATCCGGGAGTTTGGCCCACGCTAGGACCCTCACGGGTCCGGAGCTGACGAAGGGACTCGAACCCCCAACCACCGCGTTACAAGGGCGGTGCTCTACCAGATTGAGCTACGTCAGCATTGATGCCCCCAATAACGGATGGGGGCCACCGGTACTATCTCTTCTTGTTGACGTGAGCACGACGCCAGCAAGGGCGGCACAGCGTTGGCCGTCCCAAGATGATCGACGCAAGCTCACAGAACCTGCACCACATGGGCTACCTCCTTTCAGAAGGCAGCCGCTACGGGGGTCGGGGGTACCTCATTCGTCCTTGTACTTCTCGAGAAGCTTGGGCCATTCGTCCTGAAGCTCCCTCGTGATGCCTCGCAGGATGAGCCGAAAGCTCGCCGGTTTCAACGACTTTCGGATCCGTTCCCAAGTCGTAGACCTCGAAAGCAAAGAATCCACCATGTCGCCCGACGGGCTAGAACCAAGGCCCCAAGCTCCGACAGTCTGCCCCACCCGATAGGCTTCACTGATCACTTCGTCGGCGATCTGCTGCATGAACGCTCGAAGTTCCGACGGCGAGTTGTAGTAATCATCCACACCGACTTCGTCAGCCGCGTACTCCAGCTTCAGAAGGTCCATAAGGTGTGTCGCCTCGTGGATGATGACCGAGTAAAGCTCGTCCTCGACTTCACCTAGATGGTCGAGCAAATCTTGAACCTTGGCGGCCGTGTTGATGAAGAGGTTCATCGCCAGCTTCGTGCCGTAACTCTTCCGGCCGAAGTAGCGGACTTCGATACCTCCTCCAGAGACCCAGCGTCGGACGCCCCAATCCTCCAAGGCCTTGTACTTGACCCGGACAGGGACCTCAACCTGGTCCCCTTGAACCGTTTGGGTGAGATAGGTGCCAACAGGTAAGACCCACCCAGGGCGGTACCCTCGAGCGAAGTCGATGCGTCCTTGCATGTCGTCCGGCCGGAAGCGAAGCTCCCCGGGGAGCTCCTTGACGATGCGCTTGGCCAGCTTCCGGGCCTGAGCCTTGTCGACCGGGATCGGCCGGGCTGCTCGACGGTCGTAGCTGTACATCCTCCAGAGGGAGCCTACAAGGCGATTACAGGCCGGGGATGAGACACTGCACCGGACCTGCCTCTACCGGCTTCTCAGGCTCTGGAAGGGGTGCGGGTGCTCGGGCGATACCGTACTCGAGCTCTCCACGTCGAAGCTCCTCCAGAAGCTGCTTTCGCCCCATGTAGCTCCCCACGAGCTCTCGAATGCGGCGAGCCTCCTTGGTCCCCCGGGCTAAGGAGCTCTCCTTCGCCCGGGCAAGCGGTATGGTCCACGTGACGGACGGGAAGCTGCTATCGGCGGTCGCGTACCCAATGACTGTCCCCGTCACCGAGTTTGTACACACAAGAGTCTCGTTCGTCCGCAATCGATAGAGACGGACCGACTCCAAGAGCTCGAAGAGATCGTCAAATTCCATCAAGGTCGTCATCCCCCAATAGCCTATTCAAGGCCGAGGCCTCTTCGGGGAGCTCCGTATCTTGTGGGGTTTCGTTCACCTTGGCCGCGATCTTATGGAGACCCCCTCTCTCGAAGAACCATCGTCGAGTCTGGTCGATCGACGGATCGTTCGGGTAGAGGCTCGGCCAAAAAGTACGGTGAACGGTTCGAACCAGGATCACGAAGGTGGCCCCACGATCTGGAAAACCATCGTCCTCCGGATGATCCCAGAAAAGCTCGAAGACAAACTCCGTTGAAACACTGACTGCCCGACACACCCAACCGCTCTTCCGGCGAAGGCGTCGCATGTCCTCGAGCAAATCGACCGCGTCCTTGTACGTGAACCTTTGCCCATTCACAACGTCGAGGTCGATGTCAGCAGGTAAGCGCAAAGGTCTTCACCCTAGTTCCCTACGCTGCTCTCGCTCTGATACCCGAGCCTTCTGCTCTTGGTAGGTCTGCGAGTTCCAGCTTCCTTTCGATCCATTGGCCTTGTGGGGCTTACACCAAAGGCATCCCGATCGTCGGTTCTTTGCTCGACCACGCTTGTGATTTGCCATGAGATCTCCTCGCCGCCGCCAGCGGCTCGAACGTGATCTCAGGCGCGTAGAACTTTCGGGACACGATCAGAGCTCCAACTCGGAGACATCGACCTCGGTGGTCGGCGTCTCGCCGGTGAGAAGCTTGTAGGCCGCCTCGGCCGCTTGCTCCAAGGTCGGGTCTGGTCCGTCGAAGAGCTTGATGGGCTCCTCTCCCGGGAGGTTGAGGTAATTCGGGAAGAACTTGACGTCCAGGATGCGGCCGGCGGCTCGTCCTTCTTCGTACCAGTTCTGAAGCTTCTCGACGTATGTCATGTTGGGTCCTTTGCTGGGGAACTAGGATTCGAACCTAGATAGACGGCTCCAGAGGCCGTCGTCCTGCCGTTAGACGATTCCCCAATTTTGAAGACTGTCCCAAACATCCCTCGGAAGCAGAGCCGTGGTACGGCCCTCTTTGTCGGAAAGGATGACCGGCCCTTCTGGAGCCTCTTCGTTCAAGAGCTCGGCCGTGTGAGGCCCGTCCCCAAGAATGGGAGGTAGGGTATCGAGAAACGCTAGAGCTTCCTTCAGGTCGTCCATGACGGTCTAGTAGTCGTAGTAGCTGCGATCCTTGGGAGGGTCCATCTTGTAGAACTGGAGCCACTCACGATTCCTCTCGGAATGGGTGAACTTAGAAAAGCTTTCCCAAGCATCATCCCTGCCCACACCCCCAGAACGCCGGATGTGCTTCTTGTACCCTTCCTCGGAGACCTGAAGCGGATGAGGGTCGGGATGGTTACCCTCAACGATCCGCAAGAGATGGATAGGACCCGTACCAGGAAACGGTTCGTGCTCGTAGAGGTCCATCCCGTAGCCGCCGAACATGCTGGAGCTGAACATGGCGGTGACGAGGCCCCGCGTCTCGACCAGCTCACGGACGCGCTGAAATTCGGGAACCGTGAGAGGGCGGTGGGCTTCGAGCTCGATCCTGTCTTTCTTGCGATGCCCCTCAGGCCACAACTCAGTGTGCAGCTCCTTGAGCCACGTCCTTTCTTCGTCGGTGAGTGCAACGATCACAGAGTACGGCTCTCGAGAATCTTCTGCTCGAGGGGTGTGAGGTCCCACTGCGCGATGACCGCGTACATGTCGTCATTGACCTGGCTCAGAAGGATCGGATCCTCCGGTGCCTTGAACTTCCACTCGGCCTCCCAGAGGATGTGATACTTCGACAGATCATCCCCAGGTCGCAAGGCAGGAGGCACCGTCGGCACGAGCGCCGTGGCCCTCGCCGGATGCCGGTTGTTGTCTCGCCAAGTGCTGTTGGTGACCTCCGCCGGGAAGATGCTTCGCGTCATGTTGACGTTGTGCTCCACCCGACTCTCGTACGGGCCCCCAGAAAAGTACGGGCTGCTTCCCGTATGGAAGGTGACCTGCTTGGCGCTCGCTCGGGCGACGGCAAGCTTCGGAAGCCAATCTTTCGTCCACCCACCGTCACGGATAGCAGTCGGCAAGTGGATGAGACGCTGGCCCTTCTTCAACGCCTGGTAGGCGAGGAGAAGCTGACGATCTTCCAGCTCGATCCGAGTCTTCGCAATCTGGATGCGCCGCATCTCCCGGCCCGTACGCTTGGCCTCTTCATTCAGCTTGGCCTTGCGCTCTTCCCGATGCTTACGACACTTGATTTGAAAGTCGCGAAAATGGATGCTGGCGATCCGAGGGTCCATTTGAATGATCGAGACGTTCATTCGTCACGAATACACCAAAGACCACACCTCGGCCAACACGGTTCCGGGTGAGGGAATCGAACCCCCATAGCGGGAACCAAAACCCCGCGTCCTACCGTTAGACGACCCCGGAAAAAGTCAGGTCAGATCGGGCAGATTGGCGTCATTGTGGCGGCTAAGCCGTCGTAGACCCCAATGAATCGCGATCAACGTCTTCGCGTCCTGCACGGTGTTGAGCAAGACGCCGAGCTCATCAGGGAAAACCTCAACGATCTGAATGTTCTCCCCCTCCTCAGCCAGGCCTCCGCCCGCGGCCACACGCTTGAACACCTCGACGTAGTAGAGGAAAATCCGCTCGGATGATCCGCCGGGCGAAACATAGAAGGTCGAGATGGGCTCACAGGTTTCAACCTCGTACCCCATCTCCTCGACGAGCTCTCTCCGAAGAGCGGCCTCAGGAGCCTCGCCCTCGGTGATGCTGCCCGCCATGACCTCGAGCAGCCAACCCGGCCCCTTCTCGTGCGTGGGGTGCCGGAACTGCCTCGTGAAGAGCATCTTCTTCGTGGCCCGGTTGTAGACGAGAGCCGCTACCGAGTCGCCACGTTCGAAACAGAGGAGCCTCCGAGGCTCCCCCATCTGCCCGTCGAAGTGTTCGTAACTGACCCGCGTCTCGCTGACCTTGAAGAAGTCGTCGAGGAGGAGCTTCCTAGAGTGGGTGATGACCTTCACCCTAGGTCTCTACACCGAACCGGATAAAATTGACGGGCACCCGAGAGGAAGTGCGATGGGGGGATGCAAAAGCAGGATTTGAACCTACTACATACAGCTTTCAAGGCTATCGCTCTACCAAATGAGCTATTTTGCGTGTTTGCACTTCCGGGTGGATGCCCTAGCGCCCCGTCCAGGAGTCGAACCTGGATTGCTTGTATGCTCACCAAGAGGAGCCCCCTTGCGAGGGTTCGAGGGGATGAGCGGGAGAATGGCTTTCCTGAAATGGAAATTGGGCCCACGCCCACGGGGCAGAATCTAACGTCTCACACTTGAGGCGGTGAGCTGCCATCGAAAAGTCCTCAGGGTGTGGTGTGTGCCAGACCCTGAGGGAGTTTAGATCGACCCCTCGTGAGAGGTCGGTGGCGGGTCTAGGAGTCGAACCTAGTGGGCTTGTATGCTCCGCGGAGTGAACCCCCTTGCGAGGGCTCGAGATGCAGAGCGTGTACGCTTTCGCGACAGACGATGGATCTGCTGGTCACCGTTGACCATACCCGCCGTAGATTGGGAGGCTGCGATCGAGTGCCCGGACCGGTTTGCGATTTGCTCGATCCATAATCGAGTGTCCTACCGTTAGACGATACTCTCTGACGAGAGCAACGGGATTCGAACCCATATACTTGCGTGTGTGGTCCGAGCTAGTGACCGCAGCCAGGTCTATGTACACCGACTGCGGTCACTGATCTAGACCGAAAGCACACCAGACGGATGAATTTGGAAGCCCCTCTTCGTCCCATGCAAGAGGAAGGCCTGGGCCGCCTGTGCGAGAAAACTCGCGGTGATGGCAATGAACGGAAGGTGCTCGCCATTTTCGCAAGTTGCCCCAGCTCCGGTCGCTTCATCGATCTCGAACATTTCGTCCCAGATCACACGCCCGAAACCACCGTCCGCAGCGAGAGCCCCATGCAAGCACGGGATCTTCTCAGCACGAACGAAGTCCTGAACGAGGCGACGCGACGGCCCGTTGTCGAGGCAGTCGATGACGAGGTCCGAGCCTCCGAGGAGCTGCCGCTGGTTGTCCTTCGTGAGCTTGTGAGGGATGACCTCGATCTTGCTCTTGAAGAGGAAGTTCATCGTCTGCTGAAGCGACGCGACCTTGGCCTTGTTGACCTGCGTCACACCATGGAACTGTGACATCGTGTTCTTCTGTTCAACACGGTCATAATCCACAATCCGCAAGGTCCCGGGAGTGTTGCGCAGGAATTGGACGACATGGGAACCCAAGGCGCCAACTCCAACCACTGTGACTAAGCGTTGTTCCATAAGCTCCAAACCTTTGAGACAGATACGCCGTGTCTCTGTGCGGCTTCCCGCATCGTGCAGGATCCTCGATCCTGTTGGATCGCGAGTTTGACAGCATCTTCCAACCGTCGACCCCGTCCAGATTGTTGGAGCGGGTGTACGTGCTGGAGCTTGTACCGACAACAAGCCGGCATCAGACGCCCCTCGAACACAGAGACTTATAGGGTTGCCTCTCAGTCTTGCGGATCGCCACCCCGCTCTCACGCAGCCGGCGCAACACAGTGTTCAGAGACACCCCCAGATCGGCTGCCAAACGCAAAGCACTGATCCCGGATTGATAGCTGCCTATCAAAACCTGAACATCCAATGTCTTGCGCTTGGCCATTGACTCAGCCGAACGGAGTCTTCGGTCGCAGAAACAACCTAGGAGGGAGGTCCTCGGTCGCTCCGATGCGGTCTACCACGAAGTCCGTGAAGTCCGCATTGGGGTCAGCCGCGATACCGGGAATGTAACCGCCATGGACAGCTTCGGCAGCCCATTGCTTTACGTCCCCGTCTGTCGCATCGAAGTTGACCGTGTCGGGCAGATCCCCGTTCTGGCCAGAAAAAGTAATGTTCAGTCGTGCGTCCATTTGCATCCCTTTCTACATCTAGAACCCAATTCCGGGCAGGTCGACCTTGTAGGAAGTCTTCCGAAGGCCGTCGAGCCAACAAGGCCTGTAGTCCAGCGTATCCAAATCCAAATAGGTTTCGTAGTCGTGGGGGCCAGGACCTCTCCACAACACGACCACTCGATGGGTCTCGCTGATGATCCACCAAGTGAGCCGACGACCGAGCCCTTGCTCGACTGCGGCGAAGGTGGTGATGTCCTCCCATGATGGGCTTGGTACACCAGAACCCGGGTGACTGTGTGCGAACCCTTGAAGGGTGCCCCGATTCTCCCAGAACACATCCCAAAGGTCACGGCTGTCTGGAAGGGAAGCGACCGTGCGATTCGAAGGCAGATGCCAGTAAAGGGGCTCGCCTCCGAAGCCCACGACCACTCCCGCTTCCATGCCAATTCTCCTAGTCCACGTGGCGGAACACCACGAGCTTTCCTTCAGCTTCGGCCTCTCGGATCACTCCGGGCAGAGACTCCAAGGTGAACCAGGTGTCACCCTTGGTTCCTCCCTCGAAGGCCTCGTCATCGTAATGCGCCGTGAGGCAGATGCCCGCGTCAATGATTCGGAGGGTGTGCTCGTCACAAGTGCACTCGAACCGTCGCCGGTCCAGCCTGAACTTGATGACTCGCTCACCTCGCCGCGTTGACCGGCGTACGTCGAGTAGCTCAGCTCCTCCAACGGCCAGGGCCGCCCGGGCTGCCTGGTCGAAGTCGATGTGTGCCATAGCCCTTCGGCCGGCACCGTCTCCGAGCTGCTCTACGAGCTTGCGGCGCTGTTCCTCTCGCGCACGCTTCTCTTCCTCCTCACGCCGCCTACGTTCCTCTTCCAGACGCCGTCGTTCTGCCTCGGCCCTCTGGAGGCTCTCCATGCGGAAAGCCGCGTCCAGGGCCGGCGTGACGCCAGGAATGGCGTCTACGGACGGGGTCTTGTCGAGGAAGGCGGTGAGGACGTCGCTTTCAGGTCCAAGCGGCATCTCCTGGCCGTAGTAGATGAGGGGCCCGCCCTCAAAGAGTCGGCCGGCGGAGATTCTCACGAACCGGTCGAGGCCTTCTTCGATGAGAAAGACGGCCTCGGATCCTGCGGCGATTTTCTTGGGATCCGGGTCAACTCGAGCACCGTCGAGGACGATGCGGTTGCCCACGAGATAGCCCTGGACTTTGTAGGCCAGGGCATCCGGCTCGGCCGGTACCGGACCTCCCAACGAGGCCTTTCGGCCTTGGAGGTTGAACCGGTACCAACCAAACTCACGAGGAGTCTTGCCGGTGATGGACCACACACGGTCGTCGGACCCCTGGAGAGTCTTGCCACCGACCCACGGGAAGACTCGCGTCTCCCCTTCGACTTGCAGCAAATCTCTCCAGGACATGATCCACCTACCTTCTCAGCTCAGGCCGCGATGGCCCAAGCCGGCTTCTTGAGAAGCTCCGTTCCGAGGATCGTATCGACGAGAGTGACACGAGGAGCCTTCACCACAGCGGAAACCCCGACGGGCGTGGCTGCGATGATGTTCCTGATCGTACGCGGGATCGCGTAAGCGTCCGCGAAGATCTTCTCGTCGATTTCGAAGCACGGGATACCGAGCCGAGTCGCCGTGTCTCGGACCGCCGTTCCACGACCGTACCGCGGGCTGATCACGGGGACCAGACCGAATGCCACGGGGTTGAGCTCGGAGTCCTGCACCGCCTTGGCGAAGTTCGAGGCACCCTCGTCGCCCACGAAGATCATCACCAAGTCCTCTTCAGGACCCGGCTTGTACTTCCTGAGAGTCAAGACTCCAGCACCGTAGTCGGTTGCGCCACCCGCGGCGATCCCACGGAAAGCGTTCTCGACTCCCACTGCGGAGTTGTGCTTGATCACGACCTCGCGTCCGGAAGAGTTGAAGACCGAGACACGAAGCTTATCGAGCGGGAAGCCCGGCAAGAACTTCGTGACGTACTCCTTGGCCCGTTCGATGGCTTGTTCCATCGAACCCGAGATGTCGACGATGAGGTGGATGAGGAGCCCCCGGATGACTTCCGCGACGGCCTTCTGGATCGCCGCATCAGCACCTTCCTGGAGCACTTCCTTCGCCTCCTTCGACTTCACCCGAGACGCGATGTTCGCGGCCCTCTGGTCCTCGGCCGACTTGACCGCCTGCTGCCAACGACCCTGGATGGCCGGAACCTGGAGCAGGCCCAGCTCCTCGAGCGTCGGCGTGTAGATGACCAAGTCCTTGTTCGAGAGAGCACCGGCCTCGATCGCTGCGGCCATGATGGCCCGCGTGAGCCCGATCTCTTCCGGCAAGAGGCCGATGATCCTCTTGAGGTCCGGCTTCGTCTTCACGATCTTCTCACAGATCGCTTCCTCCGTGAGACCCTTCCAGGTCTCGGCTGCCGCCACGGCCTCGCCGATCGCGAGAACACGATGGCCGGCCTTGGCCTGAGACTGCTTCCACCGAAGCACCTTGAAGAACTTCGGAGAAGTCGGCTTGTACTTGACCGCCTTCGCGAGCCTCATCACCGAAGAGCGGAAGCCCTTCTTCACGAGGCCTTCGAGAATCTTGGGGTTTTCCTCCCGGTACCGAAGCCACCGCTCGGCGACCTTCGGGAACCTTCCGAGGAAGGTGTTCCGAGCGGAAAAGCCGAAACCGAGTTCACGGTTCAGAGCGGCGATGGAGGGGAGCTCCAACAGATCGAGGATCCGAAGGATGAGCTTCACGTCGAGGTACTTGGCGCCGTCGTTCAGCACCATGGCCTCGCCGATGTCCCTGAAATCCTCATCGTGGAAGGCGACCTTCCCGTTGTCGAGGACCGGATCGCCCTTCCGAGACTGGACGAGCATGAACGCGGCGAGCACGACCTTGAGGTCCCGGTGATCCTGGTTGTAGGCGTACGAAGCCCAACGAGCAGCGAACTCGTTGTCGAGCTTCCACACCTCGGCAACCTGCCGGTACATCCAGACCGCGACCTCATCGAAGAGGCCCGGATCCATGAACCGACCGACGTTCGGGATCGTCCCGTCCGCCTGAAGAACGCCGACGCGCACGAGGTTCGTCTTCTGCTTCTTGCCAGTGCCGACACGGTCCTTCCGGTAGACGACCTTCGATCCTTCTTCGGTCTTCCAGATCGCCGGAGACCAACGCACGCCCGTCACGGACGAAGCATCCCGCACCACGACGCCGGGACGGTTGTGGACCATGTGGTCCGAGTAGGCGAGGAGCGTGTTGATGATCCGCTCCGCCGGTCCGAGGTTTTCGTTTGCCATCTTCATATGCCTCCTGCCCTACCTGGTGCGCCCCGGGATTGAGGCGCGAGTTGTAAGGCAAATCGGTCGGTAGTGAGGACGGGATTTGAACCCGCAACTGGTCGCTTATGAAGCGACTGCTCAACCGTTGAGCATCCTCACCAAAGGTCTTGGTTGGTGTAGTATATGACGTGGGCCCTATACACCGACTGCAACAGGCCGGGCACCTCGCCGTTTGCTCTCGTCCTTTTATGCGAGAGCCTAGACATGAGCATGGAGCTTAGAGATCGAGTCACCTTCAGGTTCGAGCATCGGCAGGCAGATGCCGTTGCGAACCCTGGGTCACTCGTGGGGACGATGGCTACCCGTCTGGACACCTTCGGGAAGTTCGAGAGGTTTATCCATCCTTTTCTCGAGGCCATCTCGGAGATCCGTAAGATCCGAGCCCAAGACCCAGCAGCTATCGCGAGGGGTGAAGCCAAACACCTGTGGGACCAGATCACCTCCCCAGAAGCGGAGATGATGCGAGGGCAGCTTCTTGTGCTCACCTCACGGGACTTCTTCCTATGGTTCCGGGACTCCTGGGAGTTGGCGCTTGCCATCCTCCAACAGTTCGTTCTGCCGAGCCCGATACGGCGAAAGGTCGAGCAAGCGGCCAAGTACTGGGCGACGAAGCAGACCCCAAAGATCCGGCGGAATCGCTCCACCACGAGAGAGGACAACTACGCCAGCCTCTTAACGCTCTACCTCGAGCAGCTCGAGACGGTGCGCAGCCAGCAGGCTACGTTCACCGAGGCGCTTGCGAAGGGCAAGTCAATGAGCGAGGCTCACGAGGCCAAGGTCAAGGCGGGACCTTTCACGCTCATCAACACGGGCGGCTTCAGCGACGACACAATGAACGGGGCGGCTACCGTGGTCGAGAAAGCCGCGAGACTCTTGCAAGAGAAAGGGTTCGGCAAGGTCTGCTACGGCGACATCAATATTTCAAAGAAGGTAGGGCGTTCCAACGTCCTCGCGTTCTACTTGAAGGACAGTGATGAGTTCTTCATCCGAGCCGGCGTTCGGCTCAACGTGGATACGCTCCACACCGTCCTGCACGAGTTCGGGCACCGCATGCACCGGAAGTTCCTTCAGGGGAAGGACGCGCTCATCACCGCCTTGTACAGGAAGTACAAAACTCGGAGTACTTTCAACCTGGACAGGGGGCCCATCGACGAGAGCAAACTTCCACCAATCGGCGAGGAGGTGTCTTACAAAGGTGAGGTTCTGGTCGTGACCGCTCTCGACTACTTGGCACGCAAAGTTCGCTTGAAGCCCAAGAATGTGCCTGATAGCCGGCGAACACTATCCGTCGGCTTCGAGGACTACGGCATCGTCTTCAAAGGCGAATCAGAGAAGGCAGTGAAGCCTATTGGCTTCGTCACCCAGTACGCTGGCAAGTCGCCCGAGGAGAACTTCGCCGAGATGTTCGCCTACTACTGCACCGACGAGCTATCCCCCCAACAGCTCGAGGACTTCTCAGCGATCATTGCATAATGGTTGCAGGGGCCGGAATTGAACCGGTCTCGGCCACAAGGGCATCGGGTTATGAGCCCGACAATCGTCCGTTGATTCATCCCTGCGGCGTTCCCGGCAAGATTCGAACTTGCATGACCGAGCTTCGGAGGCTCGTGCCTATCCTTTAGGCTACGGGAACGTGTTTCTTCTTGTGAGCGGATCTGATCGTCCGCGATGTTCAGTCCTCAACGAGTTGCTCAGAGGTATCGCCAGGCTCTGGATGATGCCCAGGCCCTAGAGACTCTGACGGACCAATGGGTTGATACCGTCTTCGATGCGTTCGACCTGAACCTCAGCGAAGGTGCCGTCGAGCAAGCGTTACGAGCCCACGGCGTCTCTGCTGATCACATCAACGAGGTCTTGGGCGCCGAGGGGAAAGAAGCTGGAGGTCTCGTGCAAGCCCTGGGAGGGACGATCCTCCGAAGCGCTTGGAGCCTGGTTCTCAAACCGTTCTTCAACATCGCGAAGTACTTCACGTCCCAGGACTTTCGGGACGGAATCAAGCGAAGCGTCAAGCGGTACCTGAGCCACGAGGTACGTGCGTCTCGTCACATGATGACGGTAGCCGGGCGCCTTGTTCGAGGCGAGCCCATCCATCCTGCGGAGCGCAAAGAAGCGGTCCGACAGTTCGTGCGGATCTTGAGCAAGGCCGTCTTCCTGTACGTCTCAGGCCCGCAGATCGCCCACTTCTTCACGGGCGGGATCTGGAATCTCCTCGGGGTCAACATCCCGTTCGAGAGCATTCTCACGAGCTTGATCGACAAGCCGCTCGAGATCGCTGCGAAGAGCTTACTCGGCTAGCGGAGAGTGAGGGATTCGAACCCCCGGTGGTTTTCAAGGCCACTTTCGGTTAGCAACCGAACGCCATAAGCCAGACTCGGCCAACTCTCCATGGCGGAAGGGACAGGAGTCGAACCTGCAAGGCTGTTACACTCGCTCCACTTCCAACGGAGTGCCGTCACCGATCGGCTTGCCCTTCCATGTTCACACTGGTTAGCGGAAGGGGCGAGAGTCGAACTCGCAAGACTTTTACATTCGCTCGATTTCGAATCGAGTGCCATCGCCCATTGGCTTGCCCTTCCATTCAGTCATTGTAGCCCAAGGTCCACTGAGGCAGGTCGCTGCGATTCTTCGCGAAGACCACCCAATCGTCCTTGAACTCTTCGAGCTCGACCTCTTCGATCGAAAGCCCGAAGTGCTTCGCGTATCGCCGCCGCAAAACTGCCGCGGCCTCTCTTGCCTTTGCACTCATTTCTGCCTCAACTGTCGGAGGTACGGGGATCGAACCCGTCGACTCCTGTTCCCGAAACAGGCGGCCCGCCCTGGGCCCTACCTCCGATTAATTCTGTTGTGTGTCTAGGCTAGTATGAGCCTAGACCTAGACAAGCTTTGCCCGTCTTGCGAGACCGTGAAATCTCTCACAGCCTTCTACAAGAGACCGAATGGCAAACCAGCAGGGTATTGCAAGGATTGTCACAACGGGAAAGCCAAAGAGAAACTCAAGGAGTCCGACGTTAGGGCCAGAAAAAATCGCACAAGTCGTAGTTGGCACAAGCGCCGCAGACAAAGTCAGGACCCCCAGACTCTCGCGAAGATCATCCTCAAGGACTGTAAAGGTTCCGATCGAAAGCACCAACGAGAACACGATCTGGACCTGGCTACGGTTCTCAAACAGATCATCCAACCCTGCACCTACTGTGGTGAGACAACTCTACGGATGACACTGGATCGTATTGACAACGAACGAGGGCATACCAAAGACAATGTCGTCGGTGCCTGCATCCGGTGCAACTACACACGAGGAGCTATGCCCTACGAAGCTTGGGTCCTCGTAGCTGTTGGGATGCTAGCAGCACGAGAAGCGGGAGTCTTCGGAGATTGGACAGGACGTTGCCGTTGAAAATAGTTGCCGGTTGTGCAGGACGACACCGGCGAGCCGCACGTGTGCACCTGAGTCAACTCCGTGAAGAGGTGCCTGCCGCTCGGACTTCTACAAGGCACAGGTGCCCGAGCGAACCCGTTCCAAACCTCACGACCCTCGTTCGAAAACCAGGCGTCCCTGGGGAGCTCGGATCGTGATGGTCCTTGGTCAGAGCGGCGGGAATTGAACCCGCGACCTCACCGTCCCCAACGGTGCGCGCTACCTCTGCGCCACGCCCTGATAGGTCAAAGAGGGCTCTACATGTATGGCCCCTAAGGAATTTCCTAGCGACGTTAACCGAGATCGTTCCCTCTTTGGTAGGCGGGACTGGAGTCGAACCAGCCTGATCGATCGTGTGAGGATCGCGTCTTCACCTCGAAGAGCTACCCGCCCATATTTCTGTGCGTCCCCGGTGGGAGTTGAACCCACGTTGATCGATCGAGAATCGATCGTCCTGAGCCAGCTAGACGACGGGGACATGGCATGCTTATTGGATCTCACCTATCAACGGAGGTCCTCATGTCATTGGTCTCACTGATCCTCGTTCTGGCGCTCGCGGGCTT
>JACZCT010049179.1_pt1 | contig 22503 bp, 14 predicted proteins | sample 8641871 | NCBI WGS metagenome assembly JACZCT01 (sample SAMN15324604, study PRJNA640507) | soil metagenome | isolation source: monocropping sugarcane control | place: China: Luxin town, Laibin City, Guangxi Province | collected 2019-07-25 | depth 10cm m | reverse complement strand
GCCAGGTTCGCGGTGACGATCAGCGGCAGCATCTCCGGCGTCAGGCCGACCGCGACGGACAGGGCGAACAGGAATGCCTCGGTCCAGTCGTGCTTGCTGAAGCCCTGGATCAGGAACACCACGGGCACCATCACTGCCATGAAGCGGATCAGCAGCCAGCTCACGCTGCGCACGCCGCGATCGAAGCTGGTCTGCACGCGGCGGCCGGACATGCTGTGCGCCAGCGAGCCGAGATAGCTGCGCGCGCCGGTGGACACCACGACCGCACTGGCGGTGCCGCTGACCACGTTGGTGCCCATGTAGCAGATGCCGGCCAGGTCCAAGGGGCTGGCGGGATGCCCATCGGCCTCGGACCGTGTCAGCGGGGCCGACTTCTCGATCGGCAGCGATTCGCCGGTGAGGATGGCCTGGCTGATGAAGAGGTCCTTCGCACTGAGCAGACGAAGGTCGGCCGGTACCATGTCGCCGGCGCCCAGATGCACGATGTCGCCGACCACCAGCTCGATGACCGGCACCTCGATCTGCTCGCTGTGCCCATCCTCGGCGCGGCGCGTCACGGTTGCCGTGTTGCGCACCATGGCCTTCAGGTTCTCGGCCGCGCGCGCGGAGCGGTACTCCTGGGTGAAGCTCAGCACCACGCTGATCGCCACCATCACCGCAATGATGATGGGCCCGGTGAGGTCGCCGCGGTCGCTGGCCAGCTGCACGCCGGCGAGTACCAGCAGCACGATGATGAACGGGTTCTTGAACGCGCGCAGGAGCTGGCGCGACCAGTGCGGCGGCTTCTCGTGCGAGACCTCGTTGAAGCCATCGCGGTGCAGCCGCTCCTCGATCTCCTCGGCGTCCAGGCCGCCCAGGCTGGTGCCCAGCGCGGCCAGCAATTCTTCAGCCGGGCGAAATGCGTGGACTGCCGCCTGCACTGGCGGCGGGGCGCCCTTGCCCACCATCCGCGCGACGCCCGCCGGAGTGAAATGCTTGTTCATGATCTTGCTTCGCCGCTTCGGACTGTCCAAGCCGCCGGGGCGGCGCCGATCCGCACAATACGGACGAGGAGCGACGCGCGTCCGGCGCTGCGCCGCGCGTCACCAGTTGCCACCCACGCTCCTAGTGCTGTGGCGCCAGGGCGGTCGCGGGAGTTCGATTCGGGTTGGCGGCGTGCATGGCCTCGACAGCCTGCGTCTGGCTCAACGGGGCAGGTACGGTGACGCGGAAATCCTGCGGCACGGCAACGCCACTGCGACGGGTCGCAGTGCCAGTAGCACAGAAACGGATGACAGCGTGAAGGAGTTTCATGGCCCATCTCCTCGTAACGACGCCCGCGGCGTCGTCAGGGGTGGGCCGGGTTCCCTAGCGGAGGAACATGCCAGCCGACCGCAAGCGAAGACCGCAAGCGTTCAACACGTTTTGCATAGCCGACACCCGATGCAAGCGGATGCCGACGTTGCGACTAGGGTAAACGTCCATATGCCTGATTTAGTAAGGACTGGGTGTGGCGCAGATGGAGCCTCGCGCCAGCCCGCGTATTGTGCGACGCAGCGCCGCGCGAGTCAACGCGCGACGGCGCGCTTGCGTGCTGCGCCGCGCTGATTCTGGAGCCCTGCTGTCGAGCCATTGCCCGTCAAGTGTCGCAAGACATGGCCCCATGAGGAGTTTCCTGCTTTGGCTGGCGCGGTGACCTCGGGATCGCCTCTGGAGACGTGCCGGGCACCCCTCCTTGAGCGCAGAGCTCAAAGTCATCAAGCCCTTGCGGTGTTTCGTAGTGACTTCGAACATCAACGGTGTATGTCGAAATGCGCGGCTATCGCGCTGACGTCCCCACCGCACGTCCATCTAGTCGCAGGCCTGTTACGGACGGTTGGCAAGGCGGCACATGCACAGGCGAGAACGCAGAAGATGGGGCGACAGCGCGCCGAGTCGTTCCTGCCAAATGGCCGTCTTTACGGATACCGGTTGCACATGCAAGTTCTACGTGTTATACCAACCTCCAGGGTGACAACGGCCGGGGAGGACTGCTGTCGCCCTTGACTTTGTTTAATGTGCGGGCGAACACCTTGGTGGGATGCTCAGATGGATAGTGCGGAGAGCACAACACCCATCAGATATCCACACTTCCGGTGCGCCGACCACGGAAATGCTGATCGACTCGCCATTACGCCGCTTCCTTACCGAGCAGATTCAGGGGAGACCATCGTAAGTCCAGGGTGCGGATGACGAACCGACGACGGTTCGCGTCCATTCGTCGACGCTTTGCAATGAAATCGGAGGAATTGACTACCAATCCATGCTTCAGTCACGACGGACTGCAGCCCTCATATGACATTTGGTACACCACTGCGCCATGCCAGAGAGCTGGAGCCCCCGACTATCGGTCAATCAGATCAAGGGGAGCCCATGATGCAATCGTTATCGCGCCGTCCACTCGCCTCGTCTCTTTCCCTTCTATTTGCGGCAGGTGCCGCGCTTGGCAGTTCTGTCCTGCATGCGCAGAACACTGCTTCGCAGACCGCTCCGCCACCCGACAAAACCACCACTCTGAGCGCAGTAGTCGTCACCGGCTCACGCATCAAGAGTGCTGACATCGCCACCCAAGTCCCGGTAATGGCCATTTCGTCCGATCAAATCAAGACGTCCGGACTAACCAGTATTGGCGACATCATGCAGCAACTGAGTTCCGCCGGATCCGGGCTGAACACCAAGTTCAACAGCACCGGCAATTTTGGCCAACCACCAAGCGGCGGCGGCATTGGCGCTGGCGCTTCGACCCTGGATTTGCGCAACCTGGGACCAAACCGCGTCTTGGTCCTGGTCGACGGCAAGCGCTGGGTCAACGAAAGCTCCGGCTCCGGTGTGTCCGGTTCCGTGGACATGAACACGATTCCGGCCAGCATCATCGACCGTATCGAAGTGCTCCAAGACGGTGCCTCGGCCCTGTACGGGTCGGATGCGATCGCCGGGGTGGTCAACATCATCACCAAAAGCTCGCAAAACGGTGCCAATGCCACGTACTACGTAGGCACGTACAACAATTTGCGAAGCACTGGCACGACTACCCACGGCAGCCTTTCCTTCGGTAACAAGACCGACAAGAACGAATTCTTCATTGATTTCGACTATTTCAATCAACAGCCCATCAGCTCCGCCGACTGGTCGGTGTCACGGGAGTGCATTCCAAGCACTGGGCTCGCGAATTGCAGTGCCGCCACCCCGCGCGGACGTTATACCTTTATCGACCCTAACGGCATTCGCCGGGACGTCACACTCAACGACGATTTCACCGGCAGCTACTCCCACTATCCAGACGATTATCATACATTCACCAATGACGACCGTTTCAACTACGCGGTCGACAACAAGCTGCTGACCCCGAACCTGCGCAATGCGATTTTCGCCAGCGACCGTTATCAACTTACCCCGGAAATCACTTGGTACGTACGCGGGTTGTACAACAATCGCCGCTCCAACAACTCTATCGCCCCGACAAACTTCACCATCAGTTCGGGAGCCTATGGGCTCAGTGGGTCCACCAGCTACGATGTGACCAATCCTTACAACCCGTTCGGCTTTACGCTCGACCCTGCCACAAACCTCATCTCCTTGGGCGGGCGCAAGCAGGAGGCCGGAATGCGCATCGCGACGCAAAACGTGCATACCACGTATTTTGCGACGGGCCTGGAAGGCAGCTTGGGGTTCATGGACCGGGACTTTTTCTGGGACGTCAACTTCAACACTGGCGACAACAACGCATACCAGAGGAGAACGGGAAATTACGATATGGCGCATCTCAAGGTGGCATTGGGGCCACTGTCGGTGTGCCAAGCCACGCCGGGATGCGTGCCGTTCAATTTGACGGGCGGGCCTGGCGCCGTCACACCAGAAATGAACCAGTGGGTGCTGGTCGAGATGCATGACCAGAGTGAAAACAAGTCCAACCAGTTTTCCGCCAACCTTTCTGGGGACGTCATGGATCTACCGGCAGGGCCACTGGGCGTGGCTGTCGGCGGGGAGCACCGCTATTACGCCGGCAACTACTATCCGGACGTGTTGAACCAGAATGGCGACTCAGGCGGGAGACCGGTCCCTCCCACTACAGGCAGCTATTCGATCAACGAGTACTATCTGGAGTTGAATGCGCCGCTTGTCCACGACGTACCCGGATTCAAGGCGCTCGACCTGTCCGCCGCGACGCGGTATTCGGATTACTCGACCTTCGGCAGCACCGTCAACAGCAAATTCGGTCTGCGGTGGCAGATCTTTAGTGACCTGACGCTGAGGGGAACATGGGCTGAGGGTTTTCGGGCGCCGTCCATTGGCGAGTCCTTCGGTTCGCTGGTCGGCTTCACCAATACGATCCAGGACTACTGTTCCGCGGACAGGATTACCGTCGCGTTGAAACCAAAGTGCGCGGCGATGGGGGTGCCGACAGATTATGTGCAATTCTTGCCGTGGATCAGCGTGCGTACCGGAGGAAATCCGAACCTCAAACCGGAAACTTCGACGAGCCTGACACTGGGGGCGGTATACAGTCCGGCGTGGATCATCGATCTCGGCTGGGCAAGCCGGTTCGATGTATCCCTGAACTACTACCACATCATGTTGAATGGCGCGATCCAGGCGGTGGACGCCCAGACCAAGTTGAATAATTGCAATGAAAGCGGCGACATGTCCTCGGAAGCTTGTTCCGGCATGGAGCGCAGTGTCACTGGTGAGTTTGTCCTGTTCGACAATCAGCTGGAAAATCTGGGCAATATCAATACGGCTGGCCTCGATTTCAGTACCAATTGGACCAGCCCCCAGACCTCGATTGGGACCCTTACCGCGAACTTGAGTGCAACCTACGCGAATTATTATCGCTCGACGGATGCACAGGGCCAGCTGCAGCCGCGGATCGTCTCCATAGAGACCGCCAACAGCGTGATTGCCCGCTTGAAGTCAAACCTGCGGCTGGGGTGGGGCTACAAGTCCTGGCTGGTGAGTACGACGTTCCGCTTCATCAGTGCGGCAAATGAAAACTGCGCCAGTGCAGCCAAGTTCCCCATTTGCAATACGAGCCTGAAGACCCCTGAACGTCCCCAAGGCACGCATCGTCTGGGAGCCACGACCTATCAGGACTTGCGCGTGAGCTGGAAGGTCCCGACGAACCTCGACCTCACCTTGACTGCAGGCGTGAACAACCTGTGGGACAAATGGCCGCCCATATGCGTGTCGTGCACGCTGAATGGATACGACGCATCGACCTACGATTTGCCCAGCCGATTTGCCTATGTGCAGGCAAGCTTAAATTTTTGAATGCATGATCATCGAACCGTCGCTTTCGCAATCCGCCGTCGTGCCCACCAGCGATCGGCACAACCGTCAAATATCGGGAGGTTCACCATGAGATATTGTCGCGCCGCGTTCCGCGCCCTTGCAGTCGGCGTGCTGACGTTGCTTGTCGGTGGGTGGCAGTCGTCCCTCGCCCAGCAGAACGCAAAGCCGGGCAATACCCCCGCCGGCTTGATGGGCCCGGGATCGATGAAGGTCACCCCGCCCCGCGGCCCTCAGGATGGAGGCGGGCCCTACGACAAGCTGGTGATTTGGGGTGCGACTGTAATCGACGGTACCGGCGCGCCGCCCGCAGGCCCGCTCGATATCCAGATCAGCGGAGGAACGATCACCAAGATCAGCCGCTCGGATCTCGAACATCAACCGCAGGGTGCCAGGGTCATTGACGCCAGGGGTGAATTTGTGACCCCCGGATTCATCAGTGTCCACGAGCACATCGGCGGAGAGAAGGTCGATTATGACGCCTCCTACGCATATAAGCTTTGGCTAGGCCATGGCATCACGGCCGTGAAGGGAGTGCCGTTTGGGCCGACACCGTGGTCGCTCGAGCAGGCACGACTCAGTGAAGAGAACAAGATCGTGGCACCGCGGCTGATTGTCTGCACAGCGGAAGGCGCCGACGGAAACAATACCCCGGCGCAGGCGAAGGCCTGGGTGGAGGGGTTGAAGAAGCAGGGTGTGAATTGCATTGCCGAGTTGCCCACCCTGGACCCCGAGATCGAGGCGGCTGTACTGAAGACCGCGGATGAACAGCACATCTGGGTGGAGTCCCACCTCAGCCAGATCCGCGTGGCACGCATGACGGCCGTGGATGCCGTCAAGTTAGGGTTGGACGAAGTGACTCACTTCTATGGGATCTTCGAGTCGATGCTGGACCAGCACTCCATACAGAACTGGCCGCTCGACTACAACTATTACGATGAATACGACCGATTCAGCAGGGTGGGGCGACTCTGGAACCAGAGTGCGTCTCGGGGCAGCGACAAATGGAATGAGGTCCTGAAAGTCTTTCTTGACCACAAGACGGTCCTCAGCCCGACCATGACCATCTATCTCGCAAGCCGAGATCCCATGGCCGCCCGAAACGCCGATTGGATGTCCGAATATGTACTGCCGAGCCTTTGGAAATACTTCGAACCCAACCCCAAGTCGCATGGATCATATTTCTATCACTGGACCACGGAAGATGAAGTGGCGTGGCGGCATTTTTATACGAAGTGGATGAGTTTTCTCAAGGATTACAATGATGCCGGTGGCAGAATTGCGGTCGGTGCAGATACGTCATTTATTTACCAGGTGTTCGGCTTCGGATACATACAGGAGCTGAAGTTGTTGCAGGAGGCGGGGCTCACCCCATTTGAGATACTGCGGTCGGCAACATTGTATGGCGCCGAGGCGATTTTCGCGCCGGAGAAGCCGTGGGGTAAGCCCATAGAATATGGGATTGTTCGTGAGGGCCTGAAGGCCGACCTGCTGGTATTTACGCGCAACCCCTTGACGGACTTTAGTTTGATCTATGGGACTGGCGCGTTGCGCCGTGATGCCAAGACCGGCGCGGTAAGTCGCGAAACTATCCTTCAATATACGATCAAGGATGGAATCGTGTACGACAGCCAGAAGCTCCTCGGCGAAGTCCGGGCTATGGTGGCTGCGGCCAAGGAAGCTGCGGGTCCCGATGTGGCGAAAAAGATGCCTTATATCCCTCTGGAGGCAACCCAGTTGGCTGTGCCGATCCGTGAGGAGTAGTAGCAACGGATTATCAGGGGAGCGTTATTTCCTAGGCAAGTCGGACTGTATCCAGTAACTGTCGGATCGTAGGACGTACCTGGTGCAGTCCGATACGGAGCCAGCTGAACGAGGTGATGGTGGTCATGCTTAAATCGTTTGCGATGATGTCGGTAATGCTTGCGAGCTTTGGGCTTGGTTCATTGGTATCTGCTGCGCCAAGCCCCGACTCCCAGCTGGCTTCGCTGCATTTTCGTTCATTGGGTCCCAACGGGAATCGCGCCATTTCCGTCATTGGGGTACCGGGAGACGCCAGGGTCGCCTATTACGGGGCGGCGTCTGGCGGAATATGGAAAACCACCGACGGCGGTGCCCACTTCAAGCCGATCTTCGATTCGACCGATGTGAGCGCCGTAGGAGCAATAGCGCTGGCGCCGTCCAACCCTGACATCGTTTGGGCCGGTACCGGCGAGCCTTCCATCATTCGTACAGCCTCGTCCGGTAACGGAGTCTACAAGTCCGTGGACGGTGGAAGCACTTGGGAACACATGGGGCTGGAACAGGCGGGGCATATCGGCAACATAGCGGTCAACCCGCAAAATCCGGACATCGTCTATGTGTGTGCGCTAGGCAACGCCTATCGGTCCAATCCGGAGCGGGGCGTATATCGCACAGAAGACGGGGGCAGGAATTGGCGACTGGTGCTCAAGGTCAACGGCACGACCGGTTGTTACGGCCTCAGCATGGATGCTCACGACCCGAATACGCTGTTCGCGGGCACCTGGCAATTGAGCGTCAGTACTTGGAAGCTTAACAGTGGCGGTCCCGATGGAGGGATATTTGTCACCCGTGACGGAGGCGATACGTGGTCCCAGGTTTCGGGTCATGGCCTGCCCGCCAAGGGCACGCCCGTCGGCAAGATCTCCGTACGCGTGGCGCCCAGCAACAGCAGTGTGGTCTATGCGCTCATCCAGACCAAGACCGGCTTGCTGTACCGTTCTAACAACGGCGGCCGTGACTGGTCACTGGTGCACGAGAGCGATGAGCTGAACAATCGCATGCCGTACTTTGGCAATTTGACCGTGGGCCAAGACGACGAAAATCTGATCTTTATTCCAAACCAGGCGTTCCTGGTTTCGCTCGACGGCGGCAAGACCGTGTTCAAGGCGCCGCGCCCCAACCACTCGCTTCATTTCGCCGACAAATTGGTTTACCCGAAAGCCGACACCAAGGAGATCAGTTACGTCGGCGGGGACATCCATGATGTCTGGGTTGACCCGAAGAACCCAGAACGGATCCTGGTGGCGGACGATCATGGCGGTGGGATGAGCCTGAATGGAGGCTACAGCTGGTTCACAGTGGTCCTGCCCATTGCGCAGATTTACCGCGTCCACACGGATTCCTCGATTCCATACAACGTGATCGGCAACCGTCAGGACATGGACGGCATGATGGTGCCCAGCAGGGTGCTGTTCTATCGCGCCAATGACACCATGAACGACTTGACCCGGGCGATCTGGGCCGGGTCCTGGCATGGGTACGGTGGGTGCGAAAGTGGCGACAGCGTGTTCGACCCTACGGATCCCGACATTTTGTGGACGGGCTGTTACAACGGCGACCTGCAGCGTGTCAATCTGCTTACCGGGCAGTCGCGCAACGTCGCAGTATGGCCAGAGGCAAGTTTCGGGGCCAATCCCGCGAAGGTGCGGGACCGCTGGAACTGGACCTTCCCCATCACCATTTCGCCCTTCGATCACAACCGGGTCTATGTCGGCAGCCAGTATGTATATGAAACCACCGACGCCGGCCAGCACTGGGCGCGCAAGAGCCCCGACCTGACCAGCGGCGAGCACCTTGGCGACAACGGTGGCCTGACCGTGGACAACCTGATGACGTTCTCCAGCGGCACCTTGTCCGTCATCGAAGAATCACCAGTAAAGGCGGGTGTGATCTGGACGGGCAGTTACGACGGACGGGTGAATCTGACGCAGGATGGCGGCGAGCACTGGGCCAACGTCACTCCCAAGGGTTTGCAGGAGGGGGCCACGATCAACCTGCAGGCTTCGCCGTTCGACATGGGGACGGCTTACGTCACGGCAAACCGGATGCGGATGGGCGACAACCTCCCGTATGTGTTCAAGACCACCGATTTCGGGAAATCGTGGACAAACATTTCCGGCGATATCCCGCATTCAAGGTTCAGCTATGTACACGTTGTGCGCCAGGATCCGGTGCGCAAAGGCATGCTGTACGCCGGTACGGAAAATGCCCTGTACGTTTCCTGGGACGATGGCGGCCATTGGACGCGGCTTCGCAACAATCTGCCACCGGCTCCGGTGTCTTGGTTGACGATCCAGCCGAAATTCAACGACCTCGTGATCGGCACCTATGGGCGCGGCATCTGGATCCTGGATGACGTCACGGCACTGCGAAGCTGGGACAGTGTTTCCCGCGCGGGAACCCCGCATTTGTTCGATCCCCGCCCGGCCTATCGCTTTCGTACGGTGGTCACCGCACCCGAGGTATCCCCGAACGCGGTGACGTTGGGTGAAAACATACCCTATGGAGCCGATCTGAACTATTACCTGCCAGCCGCGGGAACGGTAACCATCACCATTGCCGACAGCTCGGGCAAGCTGGTCCGCAAACTGGATGAAAAAGGAGTGGCAGGTTTCAACCGCATTTTCTGGGATCTCCGCCACGAGCCTGCGCTCAAGCCCACATTGTTGACCAATCCGCCCGGGAAACCGTGGGTCGATACCCCTGAGGAGGGCCGTCCACTGAAGCCCTGGGGCTCGCCGTCTCCTGATGGGCCACTGGTACTTCCCGGTACGTTTACCGTCAGCATGACCGTCAATGGAACGCAGGTCGGCTCTGCGCCCCTGCAGGTACTTGCCGATCCCAACTTGCCGGTCGACCCGTCCAAGATGGCCGCGGGAGAAGCCATGCTGCTCAGGATCCAAGGCGAGATCAACGATGCCGTACGCCTGATCAACTCCCTGGAACACACCCGCAAGCAGATTGGAACCTTGGTCGGAAAGCTGGGGGCGGACAAGCAGGCGTCAAAGGTTCGCGCCGCCGCAACGGCCCTGGAGGCCAAGGCCCTCGAGATTGAAAGCCGGCTGTTCTACATCGACAGCATAGGCGGCGAGGGCAATTTCCGCGGTCCGCCGGAGCTGTACGAGAAACTCGGCTCGCTGTACAACGAGCTGGTGAATACCGGCCGATACAATACCGGGGCTCAGCAAGGACCCACCGCGGCGCAGATCGAGGTGAACGAAATGCTGGGTCAGACCCTGGCATCAATTCAGCAAGCCGCTGAAACATTCACCAATACGGATGTTGCCAGGTTCAATGCGCTGGCGAAGGACAGTCACGTGGATGTGGTCATCCAGTAGTTGACTCCCGCTGGTCGACGTAATAGCCGTCCCGGTTACAGCCAACATGGGGCGCGATAGAAATACTCTATCGTGCCCCATCGACGGTAACGTGTCTTCTGCCCGTTTGGCCAGGCGGTAGGTCTACTTTTGAGTTACCTGCTTGGCATCACCGGTGCCGGAACGGGCGTCCAGCCGGCCGAAGTGGGTGAGGGCGTTGAAGACCAGGGCGTAGCTGCCGATGGTTTCGCCGCGCCAGATGGGGTTGTTGGCGAAGAGCAGGACGTGGCCCTTGCCGTAGTGCGCATCGACCACGGCAGCATGGCCGGCCATGCCTTCGGGATTCTCCAGCAGGCCCGAGAGCAGGAGCTGCTTGGCGTCGGCCCAGCGCACGATCACGTCGGGGCGTGCCTCCACGGGGATCAGACGCGGGTTGTTGCGCATCTGGTCACCGGTGAGCGGGACGGCCTGCCATGGCTTGACGTCAGGCAGCGCCTCGGGCTGCTGGAACGGTCGGCCCTGCGGCACGTCGACCTCGTCCGGACCGCCGCGGCCGGTAGGGCGCTTGTAGTCGGCGGAAGTCAGCGGGCGGAAGAACGGACTGGCACCGTCCACGTTGGAGACCTTGAACGACAGGCCACGCGAGCTGTACATCGCGAACGCATCGTCGTAGCCGGCGGCGATCGGGCTGGTCTTGTCGACGAGCTCGGCGCGCAGCACGCTGCCGACCACGCGCAGCTTGCCGGGATTGGCCACGCTCACGCCAGGCGCCAGGCCCACGTCGACGGCAAACGCGGCGCTGTCCTGGGACGTCACCAGCAGGCCGCCGGCGGCGACGAAGCGCTTGAGGTTTGCCACACCGTTCTCGCCCAGCCCGGGACGCATGTCGGGCGTGGAATCGAGCAGCCCCAGGTTTGGCGTGAGCTTGGTCTTTTGCCACGGCAGCGGGTTGCCGTACATCGGGAGCCCATCAACGATGTCGCGCGTGGACGCATTGCCGACCGGCGGGAACAGGATCACGTCGTACTTGCCGCGCAGGTTGGCTTCGCGCGCAGCGTCCTGGGTGCTGATGTAGGTGTAGGGGATCTTGAGCTTGTCCAGCACGTGGCGCCACCAGCCCTCGTCCTGGGTGCGCAGCCAGGTGTGCATCAGCGCGATGCGCGGCATCTTCGCCGGCGCGGTCACGCCGATGGAGGCCAGGGTGAACGCGGGATCGTCGAACTTGCCGGCGGCGCTCTGCATTGGCACCTTCAACACCGCGGGATCGACGACGCGCGCGACGGTGACGCCGAACATGTCGCCAAAGGACCAACCCGTGTCGTCATAAGGCTGCTTCTGCTCATCGTTTGGCGCCCAGTACTGGCGGTCCAGCAGCGTATCGGCGACGCGTGAATACGGCTGGTCCATGCGGATGATCCAACTGCCGGCGGGGAAGGTCCGCTCGACCGCGGCGACCTGGGGCGGCGTGGTCTTCTTCGCATCCTTGTCAGCTGGTTTGGTGGACAGGGCACCGGTGATGTTCGCCACCTTGACCGTGAACGGGGCGGTCGCCTGCTGGATTTCCAGCTGCTGGGTATGCTGCAGCACGTGCAGCATGTAGCGCTGGGCGCCCGCGTGCTTCTCGTCGGCGGGCAGGACGTAGGCAGCCGGGCCGGCAAGCGTGGGTTTTTCGACCGAGCGCTTGGACTTCATCCAGAAGTTGTCGAGCAGGTGCTGGCGGTTCTTCGCGAAGTAGTCCAGCGCGACCAGCAAGCTGGTCTCCTCGTAATTGTTGTTGTTGCGCTGCGACCACATCACCTTCGGCGGCGGCGGGTTGGGCCGGTACCAGGCGCGCCCGTATTCGTTTGGCGACAGCGTGCGCTCGACGGTGTCGGCGCCGCCGTTGCCGTAGGTTTCGTACATACGCGTGGCGCTGTTGCGCAGGGAGGCGATCAGCAGCATGTAGCCGGGGCTCCAGTTGTCGAAGCCGCCGCGGTTCCATACGCCGGGCAGGCCGAGCTTGCTCGACTGCTCGACGTTGTTCGAGCCCAGTTGCTCCCACTCGGCGGCCTGGATCGGATCGAACACCGGGTTGTACGGGCCGTTGCGCGGGCTCTGGAATTGCAGCGCGACGGACTCGTGCAGGTCATGCATGACCAGCGGATGCCAGTCCATGTAGGCGCCCATCATGTTGCGGCTGAGGGCCAGCGTCATGGCCATGTTGTCGCGGTTGTTGTCGTGCGCGATGTAATGGCCCCAGTAGACCAGGCCGGGATAGTTGTCCTTGGGATGGGCACGGTGCCAGTTGTAGACGTCCACCATGCGGTCGCGGCCGTCCACTTCGATGACAGGCGTGATCAACGTGATGACGTGCTCGCGGATGTTCTTGATATAGGGCGCGTCGTCGACGGCCAGGCGGTAGGCCAGTTCCATCAGCGCGGTGGGCGCACCGGTCTCGGGTGAGTGGATGCTGCCGGCCATGTAGTACACCGGCGCGGTCTGCTTGATCAGCGCGGCTGCCTTGGCGTCATCCATGCCGAGCTTGCGCGGGTCGGCGAGTTGCGCCATGCGCGCCTTGTTCGCATCCAGGTCCTTGATCAGTGCTTCGCTGGCCACCGCGACCGCGATCATCTCGCGACCTTCCTCGGTCTTGCCGATGGAGAACACCTTGACCCTTGGCGAGGCCTTTTCCAGCATGCGGAAATAGCGGTATACGTCCTCCGCATACGGCAGCATGTCCGGTGCGCCGGCCACGTCGCCGAGCACGGCTTCCGGCGTGGGCACCGTGGTCGATGCCGGCAGGTAATCGGTCAGCGCGGTGTTGAAGTAGGGCTCCGTGGTGTATTTGCCGATCTTCGTCGTATACGCCTGGTCCACCGCCTGGTCCGGGGCGCGCGCATAGGGGTTGTCCGGTCCCGTGCCGATCACGGCGTAGGGATTCTGCCCCCACGCGGTCGAGGTGCCGAGCGCCAAGACGCAGGCTGCTGCGCACGTGGCAGCGGATAGTTGACGTTTCATGACGATCACTCCCCTGGTCAGCAAGAATCGCGCGCCATGGTGGCCATGGCCGGCGCCGTGCGGTCGAAGGCGTGCGGCCAACGCCGCGTACGCAGTTGCAAGTCGTCGAAGCCCCGAATGGCACCCACTTTAGCGCGGGATTCCCGGATTCCGTCGCCCCGTGATTTCCCGCCATTCTCGACGGGAGGTGCCATGCCGGTTCAAGTAACACATACACCTGGAACACAAAACGACGGCGGTGTCCCGGATTTACGGGGCGCCGCCGTCGATGCACTTGCCGGAGGCCAACATCGGCCTCCGGCCCACTTGCCGCCTCAGGCGCCGGTCGCCGCCTTGGCGCTGGCAACGTCGGCATCCAGCGTCTTGACCGCGGCGTTCGCCTCGCCGACAAACTCGTCTTTCACCTTGATCATGGCCGGGGTCGGCTGCACGAACTGCTCGCCGAGGGCGTTCGAGATGTACGACAGCCAAGCCCGCAAGCGCGGCGGATAGACCAGGCCGCCCTCGCCCGACTGGATCTTCAGGTCCACGAATTTGTTGATGTCGCGGTCCAGCGCCTCCGAAGCCTTCTTGGCCTTGCCACCGGATGCCTTCTCCAGCGCCGTGCGGGCATCGAGCGCCGCGTTCAGGCTGGTGTTCAACCGGTTCATGGCGTCATGCACCTGCATCAGTGCGTCGAAGCGCTGCTGCAAGCCGGCCGGCGTGGTATCCAGGCGCGGATCGAGCTTGACCTCGACGGTCTGCTGCTCGGTCTTGCCCGCGTATTCCAGCGCCACGGTGTAGGTGCCGGGCAACACTTCCGGACCGACCGGCTCGCTGGCCGAGAACCCGGTGTTCTTGATGCCCTTCACGTCCACCGCATCCGGGTAGCGCATGTTCCACAGGAACTGGTTCATGCCTGCATGCAGCGATTCCACCTTGGCCGGCTTCTTCGAGCCTGGGGTGGTCTTTGGCTTGAGCGGTAGCGTGTAGCTGTTGACCAGCTTGCCGCCCTGGTCGGTGAAGCTGAGCTTCACGGGCTGGCCGTTGTAGTCCGCCGGCAGGTTGAAGAACACCTTGGTGCCCGGGGCCAGGTTCTCGCCGGAATTGCCGGTACGCGTGCTGGAACCGTAGCCGCCGACCCGGCGCTTCAGCAGCCACGCCTGCTGCGGCTTGAACAGGTAGGGCGAGGCATCGTCGACCTTGGCCGCCGCCAGCTGCTCCAGGAACTGCGCATCGTCCAGCACCCAGTAGGCACGGCCGAACGTGGAGATCACGATCGCGTGCTGTTCGGGCTGGAACTGGATGTCGGTCACCTCCACCGTGGGCAGGTTGAGCGTCAACGGTTGCCAGTGGCCGCCGTCATCCAGGCTCATGTACACCGTCGCCCGCGTCGCCGCCAGCAGCAGGTTGGGCTGGTCTGGATCCTGGCGCACGCTCAGGGTGTACTGGTCACTCGGCAGGCCGTTGGAGATGTCGGTCCAGGTCTTGCCGTAGTCCGTGGTCTTGTACAAGTAGGGATGGTGGTCGTCCCACATGTAACGGCTGGCCGAGACATAGGCCGCGCCCTTGTCGGTGTGGGAGGCCTCGACCGAGGTGAGCGTCGACCACTCGGGCAACTTCGGTGGCCGCACCTGGGTCCACTTCGCACCACCGTTGGTGGTGAGCTGCACCAGGCCGTCGTCGGTACCGACCCAGATCACGTCCTTGTCCAGCGGCGACACGGCAATGGCCGAGATGGTGTCGAACATTTCCTCGCTGGTCACGTCGGCGCTGATCGGGCCGCCGGGACGCTGCTGCTTGGTCTTGTCGTTGCGGGTCAGGTCGGGGCTGAGCTCCTTCCAGTTGAGGCCCTGGTCGCGGGTTTCCAGCAAGACGTTCGAGCCCAGCAGGTATTGCTGCGGATCCTGCTTGGAGAAGAAGCCCATCGCGTAATGGATCCAGCCGTAGCGGTAGCGCACTTCCGTGCCGGCCAGGCCGAATTTCCATTCTGGCCACGGATCGACGTTGACAGTGATGCCCTGCCGCCGGTTCTCACGCCAGATCTTGCCGTAGTAGCTGGCGCCATAGCTTACCCAAGGCTGCTTGGGCGTAGGCACCACCCAACTCTCCTCGCCGCCTACGACCTTGTCCCATTCGCCCGGGATGCCGCCGGCATCCACGGCACTGGCCGACTCGACCGAGCCGCGGTCCTGCTGCGCGCCGTAGATGTGGAACGGGAACTGGTCGTCCAGGTTCACGTGATAGAACTGGCCGGTCGGCTGGTTGGTTTCCGGGCTCCAGCTCTCCCCGCCGTTGAACGACACCGTCGCGCCGCCGTCATTGCCCTGGACCAGGGTCTGCGTGTTCGTGGGGTTGATCCACAGCGCGTGGTTGTCGCCGTGCGGAGGATTGAGCTCCTTCAGGGTCTTGCCGCCATCGTGCGAGACGAACATGTTTACGTTCGGCATATAGATGGTGTTGGGATCCTTGGGATCGGGGAACACGCGCATGTAGTAGAACGCGCGCTGGGTGATTTCCTCGTCGTCGTTGACGAAGTTCCAGGTCTTGCCGGCATCGTTGGAACGGAACAGGCCGCCTGGCTTGCCCTTGTAGTCAGCCTGCACCAGCGTGTAGACCACGTTGGAATCGGCCGGCGACACGGCAATGCCGGCCTTGCCCCAGATGCCCGTCGGCAGGCCGGGATTCTTCGTCAGGTTCGTCCAGTGCGCGCCACCATCGGTGGTCTTGTAGATGCCGCTGCCCTTGCCGCCGCTGGAGAAGTCCCACGGCCGGCGATAGGTCTCCCACATCGAGGCATACAGCACCTGGGGATTGGACGCATCCATCGCCAGCATGATCGCGCCGGTATCGTTGTTCACGAACAGGATCTTGTTCCAGGTCTGCCCGCCGTCCGTCGACTTGTATACGCCGCGCTCGGGGTTTGGCGCCCATACGTGGCCCATCGCCGCGGCGTACACCACGTCGGGATTGTGCGGATCGACGACGATCCAGCTGATGATGCGCGTGTCCTTGAGGCCAATGTGGCTCCAGGTCCTGCCGCCGTCGGTCGACTTGTACATGCCGTCGCCGGTCAGGAAGGTGTTGCGGATGGCTGGATCACCGGTGCCCGCGTAGATGATCTTGGAATTGGACGGCGCAATCGCGATCGCACCGACGTTGTTGTTGGTGAAGTGCTTGTCCGAGATCGGCTTCCAGTGCACGCCGTAATCGGTTGTCTCCCAGACCCCGGCGCCCGCATAGGCCGCGTAGAAGTGGTAGGGCTCGTTCGCGACGCCGGCCACGCTGGTGACGCGGCCGCCGTAGTACGGCCCGACGCTGCGCCACTGGAGCGCGTGGGTCAGCTGCACAGTCGAGACTGGTGCGGCAGACACGACGGGAGTGCCCAGCAGCAGGCCGCCGCCGAGGGTCAAGGTGAAGGTGAACCAGAAGCCCAACGTGCGCCGCAGCTTGCTCATTGTTGCGTCTCCCCGTTTGAGTACGTCATGTGCCGTCAGTTGGCAACGGGATGTCGACCCGATGCGATGCACCGGGCCACGTCGCCGCGGAAGTTGTCGCGGCGGTCATCGCGTCGCAGGCAACACCGAACCGGGCACCCCCAGGGCGCCTCGGCAACCACCAGCCGCGACCGGCCGCAAGGCCGGAAACCGCGCCGCCGCATAGGCAGTGCCCGGACCGGCGATGGCCCCGGTCTGTCAGGACCGGCACCAGGGGAGCGATGCGTGCACCGTCGTTTGGACGGCCGGATGCAACCTACTCCGCTGACTGGATGATTTCAAATACCAAAAGTAATGGCCCGCCGGGGCTGGTCGAGCAGGGTGCGGAGGCGCCGCAGGCTCAGATCCGGTCCGCCAGCGGCAGCACCAGCCAGTGGTCGACGAGGAGGAACGCAAACAGCAGCATCAGATACCAGATGGAGTACTTGAACACTTTCATCGCGTAGAACTCATCCGGCGGATTGAGCAGGCGGATGGCATACCAAAGGAACACCAGGTCGAGGCCCAACGTGCCGACGAGGTAGATCCAGCCGCTCATGCCGGTCAGCGCCGGCAGCAAGGTCACCAGGAACAACAGGATCGTGTAGAACAGGATGTGCCAACGCGTGAAGACCACGCCATGGGTGACCGGCAGCATGGGAATTCCGGCCCGGGCATAGTCCTCGCGGCGGAAGATGGCGAGCGCCCAGAAATGCGGTGGCGTCCACACGAAGATGATCAGGCACAGTTGCAAGGCGTATGGATGCAGGGCTCCGGTCACGGCCGTCCAGCCGAGGATGGGCGGCACCGCACCCGCCAGCCCGCCGATCACGATGTTCTGCGACGAGGCGCGCTTGAGGAAGGCGGTGTAGATCAGCGCGTAGCCAATCAAGCCGATGAAGGTGAGGACGGCGGTCAGCACGTTGACCCCGGCCGCCAACACGACCATGGCGGCGATGCCCAGGCCGAAGGCAAACACGAAGGCCTGGCGCGTGTTGAGTTTCCCGGTCACCAGTGGCCGGTGCACGGTACGGATCATGACCTTGTCGATGCGCCGGTCGATCAACTGGTTGAACGCGGCGGCCGAGGATGAGGCCAGCCAGATACCCAGCGTGCCGAGCACCAGCGCGCGCCACGGCGGCAGCAGCAGGCCCGGCCCGGGCACGGCGAGGAACATGCCGATGACGGCGCAAAACACCAGCAGCGCGACGATGCGCGGCTTGGTCAGTTCGTAGTATTCGTGCAACACACTCATTTCAAACCTGCCCCAGCGAGGAGAACATCGCCCGATCGCGGTGTGGTTGCGTGCGCGCCAGGGTGGCGAGCATGCTGAACAGCAAGACGGCGGCCACGCCGGTGTGCGCCGTGGCCACGGCCAGCGGCAAGCCGAAATACACGTTGCTGATGCCAAGCAGGACCTGGCCCACCAGCGCCAACGCCATGCAGATGCCGTAGCCCCGCAAGCCGCGGGCGGCCGTGTGGATCGCCAGCACGGCGACGTAGCAGAACACCACCAGCGCCCCGAAGCGGTGCGCCATCTGGATGGCCGTCCGCGCGGCCATGTCGAGGACCCCGCCTTCGTAGTTGACGCCAATCCCCCGCCACAGGACGAAGCCCTGGTGGAAATCGGTGGGCGGCAGCCACTGGCCCAGGCATTGCGGGAAGGCGCCGGGGCCGTAGCCGCAGGCCAGGGCCGCGTAATTGGACGAGGTCCAACCGCCGAGTGCAATCTGCGCGACCAGCAGGACGATGCCAATGCCGGTCAGCCGGCGCAGGCTCGCGTAACGGTCGTCGGGCGCACCCACGCTGGCAAGGCGCAGCGCCGCGTAGGCGAGCAGGCCGAATGTCGCCATGCCGCCCAACAGGTGGCCCATGACCACCACCGGCTTGAGCAGCAGGGTCACCGTCCACATGCCGAGCATGGCCTGGAAGATGATCACCGCCAGGGTCAGGACGCTGATCCGCCATGCCGCCGGCCGCTGCAAGCCCAGCGCGACGAGCAGTGGCAGCGCCAGGGCACCGGCGGCCAGTGCCGAGGACCAGATGTGTTCGCCACCCATGTACAGACCCACCGCGATGGCGGCAAACACCGCGCTCAGCAGCACGCCGGCGCGTGCCAGCCGCGGGCGCCAGGCGGCCAGCAAGGCCATCACCAGCACCATCACCCCGAGGGTCCCGGCCAGGAAACGGTGCACCTGCTCGCGCCAGGCCTTGTGGGTCTCGAACGGACGATCGGGAAAGGCGGCGTCGGCACGGGCAATCTCGTGCGCGTGTTCGGGCCAGGTCACCTCGCCGTAGCAGGTCGGCCAATCGGGACAGGACAGGCCGGCGTTCGACAGGCGCACGAAGCCACCAAACATGATGAGGCCGAGTGCAAACGCAGTCGCCACCCAGGACAGGCCGCGCAGCAGCCGTGGGTCGCGCCCAGCCATCAGCGTATCACCTTGCGCAGGTCACGCAGGACGTTGGCTCCATCCGTGCCAGCCGGGTACAGGGACAGCGCAGTGCCATTCGATTCCACCAGGATCGCGTTGACCGTGTCCGGCCCGCTTGGACGGAAGGCGGCGAGGCCGTCGTGCACGTCGCGGCCGACCTGCCAGTAGTTGTACATGCCGCTGCTTTCGGCCGCGGCCGGCGGCGTGCCCACGTAGAGCAGGCGCAGGCGCGGCTGGTTCTGGTTGAGCATGAGCCGCGCTTCGGCCAAATGGGTGATCGTCGTCATGCACCGGCTGGCGCAATCGGGGCCCGCCACGGCAAGCAGGGTCAGACGCGGCTTGCTGTCGCGCCATGGCCAGGTCTCCCCGTCTTCGAGCACGATCTGCACGCCTTCCTGGGCGAAATTGCGTTGCGGCAGGATCGGCTCGCCTTCGCCGGCGACCTGCGGATGCCAGCCGGCGAGCACCAGCGCGCCAGCGACGAGCACAGGGGCGATGAAGACCAGGGCCATCAGCACCAGGGGCGTGCGGCTCCTGCGCGGGACGGCGGCGGGATCAACGGCATTCATGCTGGGGTCCGGTGTCGTGTTCATCGTCAATGTCGTGATTTGTCTCGGTTCACCACCAGCAGGATCACCAGGGCGGCAAGCGCGAAGGCGAACCACTGGAACGCATAGGCGCGATGGCGTGCCGGTGGCATCGAGGAAAAGTCGAGCTGGTGCACGCGCACGTAGATCGAGGCCGGATCCGCGTCGAGTGCCAGCACCCGAGGGTACACTGCGTGGCCGAGATCCTGGGCGACCTGGGTCAGGTCAAGGTAAATGCTGTTCTTGGGCCATTGCTGTTGCCTGGCCAAGGCATTGCCGCCCATCTCGAAGCCTACTGGCGGCGGTGGCACGTAGATCCCCCGCAGGCTGACGTTGTCTGGTGGCAAGGGCGGGGGTTTCAGCGTGTGGCCGCTGCTGTCGGCGGCGAGGAAGCCCAGGTCGACCAGCAGCAGGCGCGATTCGCCATCCACCGCAAACGGCGCGAAGACCTCCACGCCACCGCGTCGGTCGTGATTGGGGTTGTCCAGCAGGTACAGGCGATCGACCAGGTAGTGGCCGTTCGCCTCGACCCGCGGGAAGCCGTCGCCGGGACCGTCGTTGGCCACGCTGCGGAAATCCCGCACGGGCTCGGACGCCGCTTGTGCATAGTGCTGCAGCAGCTCTTCCTTGTAGCTTGCGCGGTGCAGTTGCCAGATGCCGAGGCGCACGAACAGGAGCATGCCCGCGGCAGTGAGGGCCATGGCCCACCACGGCGGACGGCGCAGTCCAATCACGACATGCGCCCCCCAGCGGCCGGTATACTGCCGCCACTCCATTGGATCAGGTCTGTCGTGGGAACCATCTACAAATTCGTGTTGCTGGTCTTGTTGCTGGTGGTGATCTTCAACCTGGGACAGGCGCTGTACTTCATGATGGTCGACAAGGACGACGATCGCCGCACGGTGTGGGCGCTGACCCGCCGCATCGGCCTGTCGCTGTTGTTCATCGCGATGGTTGCGTTCGGCATCTGGATGGGGTGGTTGCAGCCCCACGGCCTGGGCCAGTACTAGTGTAGCCGGCCCCGCCCGCGGGCGTGGCCGCCGTCGCCTTTCGACCTGGACTCGCGCGACTCCTCAAGCCTCGAAGACGAAAGCCCGCCGTGTGGCGGGCTTTCGTGGTTGGCCGCGCCCTGCCGTGCGGCTTATAGGATGTAGACCAGGACGAACAGGCACAACCAGACCACGTCGACGAAGTGCCAGTACCAGGCCACTGCCTCGAAGCCGAAATGGTGGTCCTTGTCGAAGTGTCCGCGCAGCACCCGCAGCCAGATGATGGCGAGCATGATCGTGCCGATCGTCACATGCAGGCCGTGGAAGCCGGTCAGCATGAAGAACGTCGAGCCGTACACGCCGCTGTGCAGCGTCAGGTTCAGCTCCTGGTAGGCCTCCATGTACTCATGCGCCTGGGCGTACACGAACAACGCGCCCAGGAGCGCGGTGATCCCCAGGAACGCCAGGATCTTGCCGCGGTGGCCAGCACGCAAGGCGTGGTGGGCAATGGTGATGGTGACGCTCGAGCTGAGCAGGATCACCGTGTTCAACAGTGGCAAGCCCCAAGGTGCCACAGTCTCGAACGCGCCGCCGAGGTTTTCAGGGCCGTTGCCGCCACCGGCGCCCCATGAGGCGGTGTAGTCGCTCCACAGGAACTGGTGGGTGAGCACGCCGTGGCCTTCGCTGCCGCCGAGGCCTGGAATGGCGTACAGGCGGATGTAGGCGAGGGCGCTGAAGAACGCGCCGAAGAACATCACTTCGGAGAAGATGAACCACATCATGCCCATGCGGAACGAGGTGTCCACCTGGTCGTTGTAGTGGCCGCCCATGGATTCATTGATGACCGAGCGGAACCAGCCAAACAACATGCCGAAGATGCCGAACAGGCCCAGGAAGAACGCGGTCTTGCCCAGCCCCGTGCTTTCGGCGTTGACCAACGCATTGAACCAATGCGCCAGGCCGAACACGGTGATGAACATGACCAGGGCGCCCACGATCGGCCAGTAACTCTTGACCGGGACGAAGTAAACCTCTTGCTGCTGATCCATGGAGAACCCCGCGGACTTTCCGAACTGACTTGCCCCGTGCGACGCACGGGGAGTTGTAGGTTGCGCCTGGCTGCGCGCATGGCCAGCCAGGTGGTTTAGTGCATCTTCGCGATGATGATCTGCACGAAGAGAATCAGGTAGAACACCAGCGCGATCGCAACCAGGATCGCCACGGTGCGGCGTACCCGTTTGCGCCGCAGCCGCATCGCCGCCTCGTCAAGCACCGGGGGCGGCACCACTTTGCTGCGCATGAACCCCTCACTCACCCATGTGCCCATGGGCGGCCTCGGTCATTACCGGTGGAATGGTGAACGTATGGAACGGCGCCGGCGAGGGCACTGTCCACTCCAGCCCCTTGGCGCCTTCCCAGACCCGTTCGGTGGCACGCTTCTTGGAGAAGAACACGCAGTGGATCAGCACGCCGATGAAGATGAGCTGGGTGGCGCCAAACAGGAAGCCGCCGATCGAGCTGACCATGTTCCAGTTCGCGAATGCCACGTTGTAGTCGGGGATACGCCGCGGCATGCCGGCCAGGCCCAGGAAGTGCTGCGGGAAGAACAGCACGTT
>JACZCT010181708.1_pt1 | contig 22551 bp, 21 predicted proteins | sample 8641871 | NCBI WGS metagenome assembly JACZCT01 (sample SAMN15324604, study PRJNA640507) | soil metagenome | isolation source: monocropping sugarcane control | place: China: Luxin town, Laibin City, Guangxi Province | collected 2019-07-25 | depth 10cm m | reverse complement strand
TCATCATCTTCATCATCCTCTTCCTCTTCTTCTTCCTCAAATTCTCCTGATTCTAAACCATATGTTTCAAGTTTGGTTTTAAGTTTGAGACGAGAAGGCTCAAGTTCTTCCAGATCATCTTTTTTGAGCTCGTCGCTTTCAAGTTCTTCTTGGGTGACGAGTTCAACGTTTTCTCTTTCCAGAACGCGTAAAATATCCGTTATTTCTGCATCAGTTACGTTGTTTTTATCACCAAAGGCGATAAGTTCTTCATAGCTGAGCATGCCATTGAGTTTGCACTTCTCAATAAATTCTTCAATAATTTCTTTGTGTAAATCGACGTTGCTTGTTGTTTTTTTGATAGTTTTCTTAGGAGCAGGTTTAGCCTTGGTCATCTTTTTTCCCCACCATATTTTTTATTATACATAAACCTACAAAATAATTTCTTTGCAGGGATTAAAGGAGCTTGCTTTGCAATTCCATAAAATCTTGCAATATAAGAGCTACTTTTTCACTGTTACCTTGCTTTTTTGCCAGAGCAAGCTGTGTTTTTATATCTTGTACGATCATTTTCCACTGTTTTTTTTGTAATTGTCCCAGAAGTTTATCAAAAGCTGTATGGTCTACTATTTCATCCTCTTCAAGTAGTAGCTTGCTTACATACTGTTTGTCACATTCGTTCAGTGTATCAAAAAAATAACCAAAGGTAACTGTTTCAGTTTTTTCCTTAATTTCCTTTAGCTGAGCAAGAATATCTCGCAAAGGGGAGGGTAGGTATTTGATAAGTTGAAGTCGGCCTTCCCCATTAAATAATTGTATATTGTTCATTATAGCACAAAAGATTCGTTTTTCTAGCAATGATACTGCTTCCTCTCCGTTCTTTACAATGGTTTGAATGGGCTGTTGTTCTGATGGAGGAGTTTTTTGGATACGTTCAAGTTCTTGCTTAAGAGACTCAAAGGAAATATCAAATGCTTTGGCGGCTTTCTGTAAGAGAATATCTTTTTTAAGCGAATCACCGATATTGGTAATGACGTTTAAAAAAGAGCGTGTTGTCTGAATTTTTTGTGATAAGGGCTTGCTCAAGAAATTATGCCCAATTGCGCCTAAAAAGAAGTGAAAAATATCTTCTGCGCCAGAAATGAATGCGTGAAAATCACCTTTGTTTTCTGAAAAAAATGATGCCGGATCTTCTGCCTGCGGTAGCATAATTACTTTTAATTCAAGATTGACTTGCCAACAGAGCTCGGTAAGGCGTAAAACAGCAGCTTTACCAGCATTATCATTATCATATACCACGTAAATGTGTTCAGCATATCGAGCCAACTGTTTGAGATGTTCGATAGTGCATGCAGTGCCAAGGGTGGCAACGGTATTAGGATATCCGTGTTGATTCATTGCCATGCAATCTGTATATCCTTCAACTAAAAATATTTTTCCCTTTTCTTGAATGCTTTTTTTTGCTTTATCAAGATTAAAAAGAAGCGATCCTTTGATGAAATATTCATTTTCTCGGGAATTATAATATTTTGGTCGTGTATCATGTTCTTTGAAGGTACGTCCTCCAAATCCACAAAACCTTCCAATGGGATCTTTGATAGGGAAAATCAAACGTTCTTCAAAGGGCGAATAGAGGGTTGTTCTACCCTCTGCTAAAATATGAGCATCAATGAGATCTTGGGCTAAAATAGATTGACGCTTCATTGCATAGAGCAGGTCGCTGATGGCAGCATTGCCGCTAGGAAAGTAGCCAATGGTAAAATAATTGAAATTTTCTGTTACAAAACCTCGATGCTTAAAATAGGATTGCGCTATGGGATTTTTAAGCAATTGCTCATAGCACCATAATGCAACGGCTTTGCATACAGTAAAATAATGATTTTTATGTTCGGTTTTTTTCTCGATAGATTCAAAAGAGAGGTTATGAGGTAATTCAATGCTATATTTTTCTGTTAACAATTGTGCAGCATCCTTTTGCGAACAGTTTTCTATTTTAGCCATAAATGATATAACATCGCCTGAAATATGACAACCAAAACAATAGAATATTTGTTTATCAGGACTAACGGTAAAAGACGCTGTTTTTTCATGATGGAATGGGCAAGTGCCTTTATGATATCCGCCAGCTCGCTTGAGCGTGACGTATTCATTGACCACATCAAGGATAGAAAGACGTTCTTTAATAAAACTGAAAATGTTCATGATGTCTGCCAATTATATTGTTATAGTATATCTACTAGTGTACTCAGCTTATATAAATATTGAAGCTATATTTTATATAAGAATAAGGCTTATTCAAAATCTGAAAATTCTTTTGGTGCTATGCTTATGGTTGTGTGTATAATCTGTAAAAATAATAAATCAATAGAGACTTGATATCTTTTGGTATGAAAAGATCTATCTCTTGAAAGTAATTGCATAATATAACATAGGGAACGTAGATATTCTGTTTAAATATATAGCGTAAGAGGCAGTCGGGAGTTTTCCTTAGATAAGATTTTCTTTGGGTAATGACGGTATAATATACAGCGTGCGCATCGAAATCAAACACATTCATATTATTTTTGCAGGCATAGCTTTTACCACGATCAATTGAATCTGACAAGATTTCTTTTTTCTTCACAATATCAAAAAAATGTATGCCACGATTATTACAGAGGGCAGCAGCAATCAAACTATTTGGAAGAATCTTAACGTCATAATATGAGCATTTTTGTTCATTTTGAGACGATGAGATATTAATGATTGTTCCGATTTTATTATGTAATAAAAAAAACTCCTTTGTTGGGAATTCTCCAATCTCCGGTTTTTTATATGCATGCAATATAATATAGGCGTTATGAGGAGTATAAGAAGCTGAAGCTATCTTATAGTTTCTATTTTCGTAGCTAAATATGCGAGAAAGACGAACAATTGTATCGTTTTCAAGCGATTTCATAGAAAAAGTTTTATTACTACTTGGGTACATGATTTCTTTAGTTTTTTGATTACACGTAATATCAAATACTGCATTAGGTTCGCTAAAAGGAAGATTGAATGTTTGTTTATAATTGAGGCTAGACTTTCCTTTGTGATAAATAATGATGTCATCCGAGGGGCTGAAAGTAGCAGAATAGTTATCGCCATATGGAATGATAAGAGACCATATCTTTTTTCTTGTTGATATATCATATATAACGAAAGAATTGGAACAAAAAAGTCCAACTTTAGTTTTGTCTTTATTTACAATAATATGATGTGTTAATTCGTCATGTAATTTAAATTTTGCAACCGATGAAAAAGGATTCCTTACGTAACAAGCGCTTCTTGATGCAAATATTATTTTATCTTCAGCAAGCCATAAAAGACTACTTGTTTTTTTGGAAGTAGGTGGCGGATCCATTGATTGTATAAAAAATGGAAACATTAAAAAATAAATATTTATACGTATTGCGCGATATTTAACCATTATTGAGTTCCCCTTTGGTTCTCAATAATACATTACTGTAAGAAATTTTTGCTATAATTCGTATAAAATCGGTAATTGTTGGATAAGCAGTCTAATAATATCGCGGGAAAAAATTTCTTCGCTATTGATAGTATACATTCTTAGTATGCAATAGCGTTGAAATAACGCTCGTTTTGTTATGTGTTTTCTTATGGTGCGGTTTGTTGATGTTATATCTCCTATGTGTCCATCTGTTGAAAGAATACTCATTTCATCAGGAGAAAAGTCGATAGTTTTAATGAGAGGATTATTGTTAGTTATACAACAATCAAGAGGAATAGTTATTGTTATAAGGTTTGCTTTCTTTTTGAAATCCCAAAAATATATTGTCGGATATTTTTCGAGCGGAAACGCTATGATAGCGGATTCTGGAACAAAGATAGGATTTTTACATGTATCATATATGGTGTTATCTAGTTTTCTGACTGGAGTTGTAGAACTATTTTTCGAGTTATAGATAAAGATTTTATGTTGATTAGTAAATAGTGCAATATCATCTCTATCTGGGCTATAAAAAGCACAAAGAATACGACTTGTTTTTACGAAATTGGGAGAGTATTTTGTTGTAGTGGATACTGTATTTTCAAAAGAATATATATATAAAGAGTTGAATCACAACGAGGATATAATAATTCCTTTTTTTGGGATGGCATTCAATGCCAATACGAACATTGCTTTGGATGCAAGGAAGGTCCATGCAAAAATTTTCGTTGTTCTTTAATTCTCCATCATCATAAAGAGAAATAGTGTTATCAGTAGAGGAAAACGCTGCTGAGCAATGGATTGAATGTAATCTTTGTAACCATTCTTTGATAAGCGCGCTACAGATATTTCTACCGTGAGAATCCATTTCCCAAAAAATAGTGCTATACATTGATCAAAAAAGGAATATATGACATGATTACTCATTTTGTATGTGAAGTATTGATTGTGGGAGCAGGGTTGGCTGGTTTAGCAGCAGGATATGATCTTGTTTCCAAGGGATACGATGTAAAAATAGTAGAGGCAGAAAATCGCGTAGGCGGAAGAGTTTTTACACACCATCTTGTTGATGGAAACCATTTTGAAGAAGGGCCCTTTGCCTTTGGTAATGGAGAGCAACCGTTATGGGATTATGTGCACGAATTTAATCTGCCTTTTATAAAGCATCCACCAATGCAAAGAAGATTTTATTTTCAAGGCTATGAGGGGACTTTCAATCAAAAGGGTTTTTTTCTTGAAGGAAAAGAAAAAGAAGTAGTTCTTAATGAATTTCTTGATTATTTTAGACCGGTATTAGAAGAAATTACTGATGATATACCTTTTTCTCAAGCATTAGAGCTCGTTGGTGCTTCTGCTCAGGCAATTGAATGGTTACAGAATATGACATTGGTTGGACTTCTTGCTCCTAATTTTCAAAATCTTTCGACCAAAGCAGTATTAGCATTTATAGAACAATATGATACATCTACGGCTTTTTATACTCTGCAAGGAGGAAACGATCAGTTGCCACAAGCATTTGCAAAAAAACTTGAAGGAAAGATTCTTTTAAATCATCGTGTAGATAGTGTTGAACAGCAAGAAAAAGTATGTTTAATAACAGGACCGAGTTTTTCTATTAAAGCACAAGTGGTTATTTTTACTGTCCCATTGCCAAGGTTAGGTACAATTAGCATTAATCCGCACGTTTCATTAGAAAAACAAGAAATTATTAAAAATAATTGTTATACGCCATGTGCTCGTCTTTCTATGATTGCTCCACCATATATCTTAAGCGCGAAACCCCAAGCTGGAGTATTTTTATTTTCTGATCAACTTGGTTGGATAAGGGATCAATCTGCATTTCAACGAGATACATGCAAAAAAACTGTTTTTAATACGAGTCTTACGGGAAAAAAGGCAGAAGAATGCGCTATTAATATGGAAAAATGGAAGCAGGATCTTAGTGATTTTCTCTCTAATGCATATGAAGATTGGGATAATGATCATATTGAATATCATTTCAATTTTTTATCAGAAGGATATGCTTACTTTTCCGTTGCTGGATACCAAAAAAAGCAACATTTAGCCCAACCAGAAGGCAGAATATATTTTGCTGGAGAACATACTGATGAGCATGGTGCATCAATGAATGCTGCGATAAGATCAGGCAAAAGAGCAGCTCAGCAAGTTTTAGATTTTCTTCTCAGTTAATGATATGCGTATAAATAGAATAAAGCTACTTATTACAAGAGTAATTGCAACCAGTTGATGAAATGATAAATAATGCGTAACCATGATACGTTCGGCACGCCAAAAATCAGTAATAAATCGTTCGAGTGCAACAAAAATAAGATAGGCAATAAAAAGTTGGCCTGTTTTTTTGAAAACTTTTTGACCAATAAAATACATAAAAAGAAAAATGATAAAAAGAATTGCTGAGCTGTAAAGCTGTGTGGGATGGATTGCAATGCCATGAGGTGCAAAACTTTTATAGTTTGTATATATAACGCTCAAGAAAGCATGTGTTGCAGTACCATAGCAGCATCCTGCGGTAAAACATCCTAAACGCGCAATTGCTTGTAATAAGGGGGCATAAATCGCCACCAAATCACAGATGGGTAAAACAGGAATATTAATGCTTTTTAAATAAACCGGAACGATAGAGATAATGCCTAAAATGCTACCTAATATTGAAAACCCTCCTTGCCATAATGCAAACCAATCGTACCAATGAAGGTAAGTATCAGGTTCTGATATGATTTCTAATAATCTTCCGCCAAAACATCCAGCAAGAATGCTCACTATTATAATATTCAAATAAACAGGTTCAAGATTGAGTTGCGTAAATCTTTTATCTTTGCATATGAACCACACGGTAATAATGATTGCAAGCATAATAAAAAGACCATAGGCTTGTATGCCAAATGGTCCATAAATATGCAATAATTCAGGCGAAAAGTTTAGTTTCATGTTATTTCTTTAATTGCTTTACCATTATCAACAATTATTCGCCAGTCGTCTTTTGTACCCCATGTTTCAATTCTCTTTACATGGGGACCCCAAAATAAGAGGGCGGAGTTTGAGATTATATTATGTATTTATCTCTTTAATTGCTTTACCATTGTCAACGATTATTCGCCAGTCGTCTTTCCAGTTAAAAGAGATATGTGCTTGCGTGATATTTTCATTAAGTTGATATGATATTTTCTTCCCACCGCTTTTCATGCCATTCATGAACGAATAAGTGTATCCAATTTCAACTGTTTTTGAGCCAGTTGAGATTTCACAAGTTTTTCCTGTTTCAATTTCTACTCCATTAACTGAAATACTAAATTCATCCGGGCTGTATTTACCAGTCCAATGTTTATATTCAAGCATACTTGGTTCAATGGAATTAGTTATGATAATTGGTTGAGGTGCTATAGCGGTAACAGCGGTTGGATTTGCTTCAGGAATCTCTGTTGTAACTGTCAGTTCATTTTCTTTATCAAGCACAGCAACAATTTGTTGAATGGCCTCATTTTCGGTTTGAGTTAATTCTATTGTGGGTAATTCTGGGATTGTTATTGCGGCAAGTAAAAATAAATAGAAAAACATGCTGTCCTTTTTTTAATTATGTTCTTTTACCCTAAAAATCAATAATGATATTGCAGCAGGAGTCATACCCGGAATAAGTGCGGCGTGAGAGATTATTCGAGGTTTATTTTTAGTTAACTTCTGTTGCAATTCTTTTGATAATCCAGGGATATTATAATAATCAAAGTTTTCAGGAATTACCAGATCTTTAAAATGGGCAGATTTTTTAATTTCCTGTTTTTCGCGAGTGATATAAGGTTCATAGCGAATTTCTGAGTGAACAATTTGTAATGCACGCTCAGAAAGCGGTATTGAAATATATTCTAAAATTTTATTTTTATCACATTCATCTTGTCCAAAAATGCGTAATAAATCAGTGCTACTCATTTTAGCACGCAATTCTTCTAATGCTTTTTCAACCGATTCTTTTTCAGTGATAAAATCATCATATAATTGTTGATCAATCATGCCTAAAGTATACGCTTTTTCTGTAAGACGTAAGAATGAATTATCCTGACGGAGCAACAATCTGCGTTCAGCGCGAGATGTAAACATACGATATGGCTCATCAACGCTCATGCTTACCAAATCATCAATCATGACACCAATATAACTTTCTGTGCGATCTAAAATAAAAGGTTCTTTGCCGGCAGCTTTTTGATGAGCATTAATACCAGCAACAATCCCTTGTCCTGCTGCTTCTTCGTAACCCGTTGTGCCATTTATTTGTCCTGCAAGAAATAAGCCTGGAATGGTGATAGCCTCTAGTGTTGTTTTTAATTGATTTGGATACACAAAATCGTATTCAACAGCATAACCAGCTTTGGTAATTATTGCGTTTTCAAAACCTGTAATTGTCCTAATGTACTGTTCTTGTACATCCAATGGCAAAGATGTTGAAATCCCATTCGGGTATATTTCATCAGAATCAGCGCCTTCAGGCTCTACAAACACATGATGAGAACTTTTTCCAGAAAACCGATGAATTTTATCTTCAATAGATGGACAATATCGTGGTCCAATACCAGAAATGGTACCGTTATACATTGCAGAACGGTGTAAATTATCTTTAATTACTGCATGCGTGTTCTCATTGGTATGCGTGATATAGCATGGGTGGGAACTTTCAACCTTTATAGGATGAAATTCAAAGAGATAGTTTAATTGATCAGGTTCTTGATATTCCATTTTAGAGAAATCAAGGCTTGATTTAAGTAAGCGTGGAGGTGTTCCTGTTTTAAGACGCCCTAAGTGTAATCCTGCGCGGTGTAAGAATTGAGAAATACCAGTAACAGCTTTTTCATCCTGACGACCAGCAGAGAAATTTTTTTCACCGATGTGACATAAGCCATTTAAAAATGTTCCTGTGGTTAAAATGGCAGAGGCAGTAGTGAATGTCTTAGAATCAGTTTTGACCGCACAAACTGAGCTATATTCATCAAGAATGATATCTTCAACAGTGCCGCCATAAATAGTTAAATTGGGTACTTTTTTTAATTCTTCTTGACTCAATTTGCTATACGCAAATTTATCTATTTGAAGACGTAAGCCTTGTACGGCAGAGCCTTTTTTGGTATTGAGCATACGAGCTTGCAAGTATGTTTTACTGCACAAGCGTGGCATAAGGCCGCCCAGGGCGCTAATCTCATAGACAATATGGCCTTTTCCGACGCCGCCAACAGCAGGATTGCAGGGCATGGTACCAATTTTATTGGGATCTAGGGATATAAGAAGAGTTTTAGAGCCGAGCTTTGCAGCAGCATGGGCAGCTTCTATGCCTGCGTGGCCACCACCAACTACTATAACGTCAAAATCGTAATTTCTTGAGTTCATTTTTTCGCCAAAAAAGGGATCTGAAAGTTTTTTTTACATCTTTTAGTGTATCTTATTGGGGTTTTATCCGCAAGCGACTCAGAAAGACCAGATAGAATGGGGAAATTCTTATTAAAGTCAATATTGCGATAAATGTTATTCGATAGTGATAATCTTGCAACTGCATTAAGCATGAACGAGAAGTCAGTAGCGTAAGATCCAAGAGTACAATTAGCTGAATTTTCGAGAAATTTAATGATGAAGCTCGAAAAAGCATTAATTTCAATGCTACAGCATCTATCCTTATTATGATTCAATGAATAGAAGAAATATTAAAAAAAGCTTCTTTTATCCGTCGATTTTAAATTCTAAGTAATACAACCCTAGATATAAAATAAAGAGGCGCACCTTAAAGATGCGCCTCTTTATTTTATATCTAGGAAGTCCCCCCATACGAAAAACGAGGATAAGGGATCAAATTATTTACAACCCATACGATGTGATAAGCCTGCAAAGAGCGCTAACTCAGATTTGCCATTCCATTCTTTTCTTTTTTTCTCAATCATTGTGGTGACTGTTTCAATTTTCTTACACAGATCTGTCTCACCAGCTTCAGTTGCTTTGCATTTCAATACTTTAAGTTTAGCTATTATTTCACCAAATACTTTTTCAGTATTAAAGCTACGTTTAAACTCTGTACCGAAATTAGCAGCTTCACTTGAAGGTTTTCCGTTATATTTTTTCATGATAGTACATGCACTATTAAAATGATGTAATGCATAATCAATAAGATCATTGATTTCTTTTGTTAATCCATTACTTGTACTACGAGAAATAGTAACTTCAATCTTTTTCTTGAAATCAGTAAACAATTTTTCTAAAGCCGTGATACAGGTAGCAAATGGAGTTTTGTTTGTTGTGCTAAAGAAATCAGTGAAGTTTCTCTCTACAGCGTAAACGAATGTGCCAAAATCCTGCATCGTCGCTTCATTTTCAGCGCCATTGGCTATACCTGTTATGGAAATCAATGTTGCAAGTAACGCTACTCTACTAAAAAGACTTTTTTTCATTGTGTTTTTCATAAGAAACCCCTCTATTACCAAGGTTATGTATTGTGTCCTACTTTATTGATCTATTATCAGTCTACCCCAGTACCTTTCTCACGTCAAAGGCACCCCAAAAAGATTGAATTAATCGCTGTTTTCATTATTATTGAGCATAATATAGTATTAATACTCAATTCGTTGGGCTAATTACATGGGGTCCCCATAGTAAGCACAGCGTACATGGGGCTAATTGCATGATATACCATTTATCTTATTATTTGAAGTTTTATTGGCCATTTTTTAATGTTATGCACTACGTGAGCGTGCGTGCAGTGGCTTCTTTGCTGACTTCTCTACTGTTTTCTTTGATCTTTGGAGATGCTTTTATAAGGCTTTCTCAGAGGTTTTTTAGGTCAAAAGCGCGCGAATTCACACCCGAAAGCCATAAAATTAAGGATAGCATGCCAACTATGGGAGGGGTATTCATTTTGGCTACGGTGCTCATTAATTCATTATTATGGTGTGATTTGGCCAATTTGCAGATCTGGATCTTCTTATTGTGTCTTATAGGCTTTGGAATGCTTGGTTTTTGGGATGATTGGAACAAAATCCATGCAAAAAAGGGTATTTCTTCTGGCAGCAAGTTTAAATTGCAACTTCTGATAGCTACTATTGTTATTATTAGTCTTATTTTATTGACGCCATTTTCTAATACAGAGCTTATTTTTCCATTTTTTAAGCATTGTAAGCCGAATTTGGGTATTTTTTTCATTCCTTGGGCTGTTTTTGTGATAGTTGCTTGTAGCAATGCCGTTAATCTTACCGACGGTCTCGATGGACTTGCTATAGGATCCTTATTACCGAATTTCGCTACATTTTCCTTTATTTGTTATTTAGCTGGACATTGTGGTATAGCACGTTATTTACAAATCCCTTTTGCAGGAACATCCGAAATTGCGGTTATAGGAACCGTTTTAATAGGATCCTCTTTGGGGTTTTTATGGTATAACGCGTATCCAGCACAAATTTTCATGGGAGATGTAGGGTCTTTGGCGCTTGGCGCTGGATTGGCTTTGATGGCAATTATGGCTAAACAGGAACTTTTATTATCTATTTCTGGTGGGCTTTTTGTGCTTGAAACGGTTTCAGTAATGGCTCAAGTGCTTTCAGTGCGTTATTTAGGGAGACGTATATTTAAAATGGCACCAATACATCATCACTTTGAATTGCTCGGTTGGCCAGAATCGCGTATTACTACGCGATTTGGCATCATTTCTTTGGTTTTATGCTTATTGGCGCTTATTACGTTAAAGTTGCGATAGAAAATTTTATCGCAAAAAGGCTCCACCATAATTCTTTTCAAGAGCTGTTAGTACTCGCGGATGATCTTGTAAAAGTAAGGTCATAATAACTGAAACAGTTGGACTTTTTGAGTCATATAATCCTTTTTTATAATCTTGATAATTCCACATAGGCCGACGCTGATTATATTCTTCTACCATAAAAGTTACTTGGGTATGAAGAGCTATGGGTTTAAAGTAGGTATCGCCTAGAGTATGGGCCATTTTGCTTTCGTGGGCAAATTCTTTCAACTTTGCCTTATTTAAGCGTTCTTGGATTGTTTTTGCGGTTGGTAATTGATAATTCCCATCCATGGCAAAGGCAGGAAGAGAAGAAATAATAAGTAATGATAAAGTTACGTATTTCATCAAGATTCCTTTTGTTTTTTATCTAGAAGCAAGGCCTTTATGCTCTATTTTAAACCAGTGGGTATGTTCTCTGTTTTTTTCTTGAGTATAAAGATATAGATCTTTTTTTTCATTCATATTTTTTTTTATATTTTCATATTGTTCAGGATTCAAAGATACTGTGTGGCGTATTTTGCATGTTTCTACTCTTGAGACGTGTAAAACCTGTTGATAAGAAAAAAAAGTAAGTTCTAATTGGCGAGGAGAAAGATTAGATTGCTTAATAACATCAGCAATTCTGTTTTGCGGAGGTCTTTGGGTTATTTGCTTTGTGGTAAATGATGCCTGTTTATAGCAACCGTTAAGATTACTCATCAATGACAATGTAAAAAGCAATAGTGTTGCATGTACTATTTTAAGCAAAGGATTCCTTTCTTAGATAATGTGATATTATAAACTATTTTTTTTCATTTTCGCTTGTTTTGGATCTATCATAAAGAGCTGCCAAAATCCTTTATTTGGACTATGAGCTTCAATACAGAAAGGTTTTTCGTTTTTCAGATGTTGCATGACATGATCGTATTGTTCATAGGTAAAAGATACCTCGGTTTGAACTGCAATGAGGCGTTTATTATTATTGTCAGTATAATATAGTTCTCCATGCTGTATACTCATGGATGATGGGCTAATAACGCATGATATTATTGGCTCAACGAAACTATTGGCGGGCCTTGTAGTATATAATGCATAATATTGTAATCGATAGTGAGAACTTTTTGTTTGTTGCTGCGCAGATAGAATATTATTTGTTATGAATAACAAAGTAAAAATGAATATTTTTTTAGACATGGTTTTTGATTGTTTTTTTTGTTGATAATGCATATATCATTATTCCAAATAAAGTGATGCCCAAAAAGAGTTGCAGCGGTATAGGATTATGAGTAGTCCACATAGCATATAATGATACTAACAGTAAAATAACGCAATTAACCAATCCAAGTATCGGAATAATGAGCGAATGTTTATGTTGTTTATATGTTGCGTATAATCCCCAGATACTTAATACATAGGTGATAGTTGCACCGAATGCACTCAATTGCTGAAATGTTGTTGTTTCTCCGCACATTATGAGTAAATACGTGAACATAACGATACCTTGAGAAAGTACACACACAAAAGGAACATTAAAACGGTTACGTTGCATGATCGTAGCGGGGAAAATAGTATGGCCTAATTCTGCAAGAGAATATAAATTCCACATGTTTGCAAAAATGATTCCGAATGCGGCGCTTAAAGCAGAAGTAGCGATTGCAAGATGAATAATGTGTCCTAAGATATCGCGTGCGTAATCGCCAATGCTAAATTTACTAATAAGAAGTGGGAATGCACCGCGATAATCAGCCTGAGCTGCAAGATCTGTGCCTAAGATGCCATAAAAGATTGTTTGATACAGAACAAAGAAAACAATCACCAGGCTATATGAAATAATGATTGCCCGTGGACCTTCAACTTTAGGATTTTCTAAATTTCTACTAATGGCGCATGCTATTTCAAATCCAAGCAATGCATGAAGAACTAATGGAATAGCAGAAGGAATACCAGACCATAACTGATGAATAGGTGTGATGTTTGAACCTTGTAGAAGAAATATCCCCGATACGATAACAAAAAAAAGGGGAAAGAGTTTAAAAAGCATTATCCAGTTTTGTATTTTGCTGCCGGTATGCACATTCAACATGTTAAGGCCCAGCAATAATGCTAAAATAGCTATATCAAAAGTAAGTACATCAATACATGCTAAAGTTGGAAATGTTTTTTGTAAAAGCAACGTAAAAATATGTATTGAAAGTGTTGCAGATGATAGCTTTGCAAAGAAATAACACCATGTATTAATGAATCCAACAATGGGATGAATTGCAGTACTGCAGTATGCATAAAAACCGCCACTTGGATATTGCTCAAGTAATTTTACAAAAGATAAAATGAGCGGAAGTAATAAAAGTCCTACGAAGAAATAACTTAATCCTCCTAATAACCCTGCACGGCGTGCAAGTTCTGCAGTATTAATAAATACACCTGATCCAATAATAATATTGATGTTGATAATAACTGCTGAAAAGAGGGAGATGGTGTTGTTTTTAGACATTATGAACCTTAGTCAAGTTTTTCATTGCCTCGTAGCCAAGTACAAAGCAATTGAACCAGCAACAGCCGCATTTAAACTTTCACATTTTCCTGGCATCGGTAAGGTGATTTTTTCATCACATTGTGCAATCCATGCATTAGGTATGCCAGCGCCTTCATTACCAACAACAATCAAAGCATCCTTTAAGTTAACAGTATCAGGCATTTTTCCTTCTTGTGCAACTAATGCGCATAAAGGAATATTTTTTTTATTGAGTAATAAGTCTTCCCACTCAATGCAAAAAATAGAAACGCTACCCAGAGCGCCCGCTGTTGCTTGTACCACTTTAGGGTTCCATGGATCAACTGTTTCTACGCATACAACTGTTTTTTTATTCATGGCAGCTGCCGTGCGGATCAATGTTCCCATATTTCCTGGATCTGATACTTGAGCGAGGACAATACCGGATGTTATTTGATCAAGTGATGGTTGTGGTGGAATTACAAATGTTGCAAGAAGGCCGCTCGGATTTTTTGCAGTACTTATTTTGTTCATCACGTATGATGGAACAACAACGATCGATGAATCACAGGTAATCTGTTGCGCGTCATATAAAAATTCTTCAGTAGTAAATAGGCGAATTAGTTTGCTTTCTGTTGCAACAAGCGTTGAAATAGTGCGAAAACCTTCTGCGATAAATTCTTGATACTTGTTGCGATATTTTGAACTATGCAGCTGCACTACTCGTTTAATAATAAGGTTTTCGGTTGAAATTATATGTTTCATTATAGTTCTCCATTCATAATCTTATTTCTATATTCTGTCATTAACTGCACCATAAAATGAAGGTTATGAATGGTTGCTAGTGTATATGCACTCAGTTCTGCTGCTTTAAAAAGATGATGCACGTATGCTCGCGTATAATGTTGGCAGGTGTAGCACGTACATGAATCATCAATTGGTCGAAAATAAGTAGCATTGGTTGCGTGACCAATTTTTACAAATCCTTTGGTAGTAAAAAGCAGTCCATGACGTGCGCAACGAGTAGGATGCGAACTATCAAATGTATCAATGCCGAGCTTAATAATTGGTTCAATTGATGTTAGATCACCTATGCCAAGTAAATGATTTGGTTTATCTTCTGGCAGCAATGGCATCGTAAATTGCAGCATATCAATCATTTCTTCTCGGTTTTTTCCCATACTACCGCCAATTGCGTGACCGTCAAAAGGCAATTGAGTTAAAAATTCACAACTTTGTTTCCGCAGATCTTTATTAATACCACCGTGAATAACGGAATACATTGCTTGTTGTTGTGGGTTTTTCAAATGCGCATCAAGTGATCGTTTTTCCCACCGGTGAGTTCGGTGTAAAGAATTAATTAGTTTTCTTGGATCGATGTGATACGGAGGCAATTCATCAAATGGAATAATAATATCGGCACCCAAATCTTTTTGAGCGGCAATAGAGGTTTCTGGCGTCAGCAATATTTTGTTTCCATCGCGATATGATCGGAACAAAACACCTTCTTCAGTTGTTTTTAAAACAAGATTATTTCCTGTTTTTTGACCGCGGCTTTTGAGCTCGTCTTTAACGGTGCCATAGGCAAGGCTAAAAACTTGAAAACCACCAGAATCAGTAATAATTGGATTTTTTCTGTTGATAAATGAGTGCAATCCGCCAGCTTGTTTCACTATTTCTGTTCCTGGCTGGAGCATAAGATGATAGGTATTGCAAAACATTAATTGCAAACCAATCTGATCAACCGTAATGGAGTCAAGGGCTTTGAGTGCGCCATTAGTTCCAACACCCACAAAATTTGGCGTATCAATAATGCCATGAGGCGTGTGAATACGTCCCACTCGGGCGCGAGATTTCTTTGATTGATGGAGAAGTTCGAATTTAAAGTATGACATAAGTCTTTTTACCTGATTTTTTCTCAAATACTATAAAAAGTATAGCAAAAAACAGAAAAAGTCCCTAAAAAATAGGGACTTTCTTTAAATATTAAGCTCATTCGTGATTAACGCTTGGTTAACCAAGAAATAGCGTATGCACTCACAACGCTGAGCAAAAATCCAGGTATTACCGCAGGAATTTCAAGAGCATAATACAGAGAAAAAAACTCCAAACCAAACGAATGCCATGTCATTGCAATAATTCCTCCGATCAAAATGGAAGCATATGCGCCATATTTATTAATGTATGAGCTGTGCAATGATAGAAAAACAAGAGGGCCAAATGAGCAACCAAACCCCATCCATGCATAATGTACTAGTTGCTGAATGCTATGAGCTCGATTGAGGCTTATACAAAAACTAAAAAGAGCAATAAGAAGGATGCTCAAGCGATATATCCATAAGAGTTCTTTTTGGGTAGCATTTTTACGTATGGTTGCATGGTAGAGATCTTCTGTAATCACCGATACTAAAACCAAGATTTGAGCTGCGATAACAGAAAGAGTTGCACCTGCAACAGCGGATAAAATAAAGCCTATTTTTAAGGGAGAATACAAATCTTTAACTATTTCAATAAAAATGAGTTCTTTATTTTGTATTATTCCCGGAAAATAAGCTATTCCAATAAGGCCGACTAATCCTGCAGCAGTTAATACGCTTATCTGCCAGGCCATTCCGATATACTTAGCTTTAGCCATTTCTTTTACATCATTAATACCCATAAATTTCGTTAGAATATGAGGCGTGCCAAAGTATCCAACAGCCCAACTTACAGCCATCAAGATAATATTAAAGACCCCAATCCAGGTTTCTGGGAATAAAGAGAGTGAAATGTGTTTTTCTGTGGCCATGGCAATTATAGATGAGTAGCCGCCAATATGGAGTAAAGCTGTATAGGGTACATAAAAGATAACGACAAGTAAAAATAAGGCTTGGAAGCAATCGATCCATGCAAGTGTACGATATCCTCCAAGCAAGATATACGCAATAGCACACATAATGGCAACAACAACGCCAATAAAATAAGGAATATCAAAAACAGACTCAGCAATAAATCCAAAGCCTTTTAATCCTGCAGCGATGTAGACGGCAAAAAAAATAATCGATAAGAATGCGCTGATGATTCTGATTATTCCCGAGGTATCCTGGAAATGGCGTTCAAAGTAGGTTGGTAAGGTAAAGCAATTATAGAACGCTGTTTTGACACGTAATTTTGGTGCTATGTATTGCCACACCGTAAGCATGCCGCCAATTAATCCGATTGCAATCCATGCATTGATCATTCCACCGGCATATAAAGCACCTGGAAATGCCATAAAAAGCCAATCGCTCATGTCGCTAGCATGAGCAGATAAAGCGGTTAATACATAGTTTACTGATCTGTTTCCCAGAATTGCTTCAGAATATTGAGCAGAAATATTTTTTTTGCTGCTTACATAAGAAATGACCGCGATAATTCCGATGATACAAAAATACGTAACAAATCCAACCAATAATAAAGACATGGTTTTTTCCGTAAATAAAAATCTATTTATATAAGGTTAATGTGAAGAAAAGGTAAGTATAAAAAAATTTATATACCGCCATGCGGAATTAAAGCATTGGGTTGGATAGAGAAGAATAGGATGAGAGTATTAAGATACATAGTCATACAATTTCCTTTGGACTAATCATTATTATCTTAATAGATAGGCCTTATAAAAGCAATCTTTGCATCTAATTTCTTGTCATCGCATAAATTCTGCGAGAAAAGCCTACAAAAGGCGTAGCAATGATAATGCTTGCCAGTTTAATAAGGTAGCTGATAATAATAACTTCACCAATGTTATCAATAATGCCATAGAGGCCTAAGTAGCTGAAAAGCACGGTGTCTAAAAGTTGGCAGAATGCAATGGATGCATAGTTGCGAAAAATAATATGCTTGTCATGGAACGTTTTTTTGAGTATGCCATAAAGATAATAGTCTGTCATTTGAGTAAAAAGATAGACAGAAAATGAAGCAACAACAATACGAGGCATAAACTGAAGGAGAGGAAGAAAATATTGATGCGCAGTATCGATACTATGAGGAATATACACAAGATGCATTTGTGATACGATTGCGTAGAAAATAAGTAGAAAAAAGTTGATCCAGATGGTTTTTTTGGCGATTTCCTTGCCAAAATATTCTTGTAATAAATTAAGGCCGATAGTAGCTCCAACTGTAAAGGCATCAGCACTGGTTGCAGTGAAGCCAAATAACGTGATTTGTTTTATGACAAAAAGGTTGGCGAGCACGCACTGAAGACATACAAATGCAACAAGTGCAGTGCTACCCAGAGCAAGTGATCCCAATGCAAAACCAGCTATAATAACGGTGTGGATAACAAAAAATAATTCATTCATAGTAATAAAAGATGAATTCCTAGTTTTTACTTTTTCTGATATAGTATAAATAATTAATAGTATAACGTATTTGGTGCCTTTTAAGAAATTAAATTAAAGAAAGTTCTTATAATGTCTGTAAAAAAAACTTTTAATATTGCGATAACATCGTTTTTGTGTGTAATGCCTATTATTACTATGGATCTTCAGCCTATTTTGCAAGATACAGCCATATCTCAGGATGATCAAAATGAATACGAAGTCATTGTTGAAGGTAATGCAAGTTATGGTAATAAGCCGATAACTGGCAAAGCTTGTGTAGTGATGAATAGTAAGCAGCTGAAGAAAAAGAAAGTTGGCAAAGGAGATATCGTTATTGCTCCTGAAATTCATAGTACCTGGTATTCAGAATTGATGGATGTGAGCGGTATTATTATAGAAAAGGGTGATGATACGAGTCATGCAATTGCATTAGGCAAAAAATTAGATATTCCAGTAATTGTTGGTGCAAGTGATGCAACAAAAAAAATTATCAATGGCCAAACTATTACGTGTGATCCGATAACAAGAAACGTCTATCATATAGCATATGCTGATTCTCATCATATTCATTTTGATACTCTGGCGGTTCCAGCAAGAGGTGAAGATCCTCGAAGTCTTTATGAAAAGATTACAAAGCCGAACGAATATAGTTCGAGACTTTCTAGAGAATATTCAAATAAATCAGATAAGTCAGATAAATATGTTTCGCTTGCTGAAGATCGTACAATACAAGTTGTGGAAAATGTTGCAAAATACAAGCCAAAGCATATTACTAAAAGTGTATATCGATCTCATTTGGAAAGATTTAAAACATTTGTTTTGGATATGCAATCTACTGTAAATAACATAAGAGATTACACTCCTTTTGGCTGTGGAGATTTTGTGATTTTGAAAGGGGCTGCCGCTAAAGGATGTGATTCATTTTCTGTTGATTGTATTCCGCTTTCATTTTCATTTTTTAGATCTAATAAAGAACATGTTATTAACGTTATAGAATCTGTGGCATCTGATTATTTTATTAGATATATGGATACTCTGCTTGATAGATGTAGCAAAAAACCAAGAGATCTTAATTGGGTAGCGCATGTTGCTCATGAAGAGCATGTAAAATCGATCAATCTTCCTGCCAATGTTCAAAAAGAGAGATTACTGAGTGATCCAAAGGAATATAAAAAAATTGAAAATGAAGTCGATAAAGATGCGCGAGAGGCTCGAATAGTTGCAGGGCTTTTTGCGCGATATTGGGTTGAAAATAAATTACCATTATAAAAGCGAATATTCTTTTTATCCTTATTTTATTTGTTCCATATGGAAACCTCAACAAGGGGTTAATCTGAATGGATTAAAGGATATTCCTTAAAGCCAATTAATTGGCATTCTGCTTGTGGTAGGATGCCAAATTTTTCTTGTACTAATCTTTGCATTTCTCGTCCCAAGGTAATAATATCAGTGCTTGTTGCATTTCCTAGATTCACAATCATATTGGCATGCTGTGGTGAAACAATAGCGTTGCCTGAACGTAAGGTTCCTTTAATGCCAATTTTATCAAGATAGTATGCTACAAAAATGATTTTTTTCTTATCTGCTTCAAGCATAACTTCATGAGGAAAGAAATTTCTGAAAAAGCTACCGCAGGTGTGTACTTGAGGATAGCGATGTGCACGATGTCTGATGATTTCTGTTTTGCGTCCTTGGGCAAACGCTGTTTGCTCATCAGTTGCGGGAGTGAGTTTGAATGTTGCGCTGATCAAGAAATAATCTTTTTTATGAAGTGCTGAATCATTATATCCAAACTTAAACCATTCAGCATCAACGATGGCAATAGTTCCATTTTTTTTATGTACAATTTCTGCTTGAATAAGAAAATGCGCGAGCAAAAACTCAAAATAATGAAGATTAATATAGACAGATCCGCCAACTGTTCCAGGGATGCCACTAAATTCTTCAAGACCGAGTAAATTATTATCAAGACAATAATCAATGAGATTAGGCATAGTAACACCCGCATCAGCTTTGACCACCGCAATAGAATCGTTGCGAGAGATTATACCAATATTGGCGAGCATAGGACGGATCACCAATCCATCAAAACCTTCATCGCTGATCAAGATATTTGCGCCCTGTCCTAGAATAAAAATATCCAACTCGTGAGAGTTGGCATAAAGGATAGCTTCTTGAAACTGCAAAGCCGTTGTTGGTTCACAATAAAAACGCGCAGGCCCGCCAGTTCCAAACCAATTTTTATTCGCCAATGGTACGTTGGCGGTAATGATGAGAGAATTAAGTTGGTTTGATTGTTTGGTTAGTGCATTTTGCATCTTATTGCTCAAGTGAACATGATTTTTGAAACTCAGGACGTTGTTGTACTTTATTTTCTGCAAGTAAAGTTTGACATTTTTCACTGCACGTATTACCTAATCTTTCAAGGCAAGTATTGCAACAAATAAAATGTTCATTGCAGAGCGCATTGAGGCAATTATAGTAATCATCACATGATTGCGAACAAATCGCGCAAGAACCGAGCACATCATCATTCACTCTAACTGAAATTCTACCATCAAAAACATAATTTTTCCCGCGGAAAAAGCCATCGGGAAATTGTTCTACGTAGCGGTGAATACCGCCCTCCATCTGATAGACTTTTTTTGCTACATTTTTTTCATTTAAATACGCAGAGGCTCGTTCGCAGCGTATACCACCCGTGCAATACATGAGTACTTGTTTATCTTTAAACCGATCAAGATTTTGGTCAAGATATTGTGGTAGATCTCTAAAGTTTTCGATATCAGGAATTATCGCGCTTTCAAATTTGCCAATAGCCCATTCATAGTTATTGCGCGCATCAAGAATCACAAGGTCATCCGGTTTATTTGCAATCAGATCATGTGTTTCTTGTGGAGTAAGGTGTTGGCCAGCATTGCGTGGAGTTAGCTTATCGTAAGGGATGCCGAGTGAAACGGCCTCATTGCGCACTTTTACTGCAAGGCGTGGGAAACATTCTGAACCTCCAGAGCTTTCTTTAAAATCTATGTTTCCAAAAAGCTCATGTTCAGTCATCAAAGTTTTATAGCGATCAAGGTTTTCTATTGATCCACCTAAAGTTCCATTAATGCCTTCGTGGCTGATAAGAACACGGCCTTTGAGCTCTAGTTCTTTACAAATTTCTTGCTGCCACTTCATGACTTGCTTTGGATAGGCTATATCGATGTATTTATAAAAAAGAATTATTTTATTCATGATAAATCCGCAATAAACCAAACTGTACTAGGGTTTAGTATAGCATATAACTGAAATTTATCATCTTCTTCTATTGTAAAATTACCCACGTCGATAATATATTCAAATAGAATAAATTTATTTTGAGTTAATACACATTATGGGTGATGCAATGAATAGAAATAAATATTTTATGGCAGTTATGTGCGTGTTATTGATTTCATCCAGTATGATTGTTGCCGACCCTTAGGATTGGGTTAAGGACAAAGTAATATCTATGTGGTTTTTCCTATAAAAGATGGAATATTCCTCGTCCTCATCTTATTGAACATCAAATAATGGAATTAGATGGTAAAAAATTCGAAGAATTTAGATATGATCTGTCTCAAGATAATGATGTTGTGAAAGATCTCAGAAAAAAGTTACATATTTCTGGTATATATCTTGCAAATGGTTCGGATCTTAATACTTATAAAAAATATCTTCAGCAAATTTCTGTGCCCGAACAGTATATTCAAAATGGATTTGATATAAATTTAGATAACTCTATTAGTGGGTGTATGGGTAGATTATTTACAGAAATGGTTGATAGAAGTTTTGTGGTATTTACTGAGACTCCTGAAGAATATGCTTGGACGCAATTATTATGAGAGTTGGAAGCATCACTTCCGAATTCCTTAAGCAGCGATAGTATTGGCGATGGATTTATCGATGTTATTGATGCCATGTTTCCTCAAAATAAAATGACAAAAATGGCTTTGCATTACATATCTTTTTGGAAATACTATACATTGCGGTATAAAAATAGTGAGGGATTATCGGCTGCTCATATTCGTACAGATATGTATATACGTAAGGATTTTTATGGGGATAGGTTGCGGCATGTTCAAGACCGAGATCTAAAGAATTAAGAAAAAATTAACTTGAAATTTAATAGCTTATCCGAAACATTCAGATTATTGATTTAGATTCGCTTGTCCTAAGTGTTTTTTATACCCCGTGTTCCGATTAATCTTCACATGGGGACTCTGGCGTAGAGGAACGAAGCTGGGTATAAAGAAAAATGTATCGAAGGATAGCGTACAAATTAATGATAAAATATTTTTTATCTACCCTTCGATACACCTCTACGAGGCACTCAGAGCGAGCGGAATGATATGATTGATTACAGGAGAGATTGGGTGCTTAATGATTGCTAAGTAATTTTTGAACAAGCTCTCAAATATGATCCATGCGTTTTTTGAAAAAATGGAATGATAATAGCGTAAAGATAATACTCAGCACTGCCAAAGCACTG
>JACZCT010074648.1_pt1 | contig 22650 bp, 15 predicted proteins | sample 8641871 | NCBI WGS metagenome assembly JACZCT01 (sample SAMN15324604, study PRJNA640507) | soil metagenome | isolation source: monocropping sugarcane control | place: China: Luxin town, Laibin City, Guangxi Province | collected 2019-07-25 | depth 10cm m | reverse complement strand
GGGCAGGGCCGAGATCGAGGGCCCCTGGGCGGACCAGACCGTCGGCCTCGAGGCTGTCGTGACCGACATCGCGATGATGAGGATTCCGGATGCCCCCGGCCGGATCGAGCTGAGCGTCTACCGTCACCCTGCGGTCATCACGCCCGAGCCGTGGCCCACACCGTCGAACACCCTCGGCCTGCACCGCGTCATGTTCGCCGTCGACGACATCGATGACACCCTCGCCCGCCTGCGCCCGCACGGCGTCGACGTCCTCGGCGAGGTGGCGCAGCACGAGAACTTCTACCGCCTCTGCTACCTCCGCGGGCCGGCGGGCATCATCCTCGCGCTGGCCGAGGAACTCGGCTGAGCGGATGCGTCCGCAGACCTCAGGCGCGAAAGATCTTCCGGAAAGCTAACCCGACTGCAATCGATGTCCCTAAGAGCTGCACCCACTCCCACGAATCGTAGAAGACGCGCCTAATTTTGATTGTTTTGGGAACAGTGAAGCCTTGTCGCGCCGGGTCGCGTTGCACTTCTGCCTCGAACCATGTTCGAGGCAACTCCCCATGGTGCCAGCGGAGCAGCTTCTCTCCCACTGACGTCCGGATTGCCAGTGCCTTCCGTTTGGAGGGTTCGAGTTGCATGACTTGGACTTGACGCTGAACCCAGGCCGCGATGACCCGATCCTTGTCTCCGAGATCCAGTAATAGACGGGGCAGCAGTAACGCGTACTCCAAATCGGAATTGGTCCACAGCTGAACGAGTGCTGGGCGCACTAGGGAGCGGGTCGACAGTTCAAAGGTGTCGAGAACTCGGGTCATAAGCTGTCGCCGGACTTCCTGCCGCTGGTCTCGTCTACTGAGAATGCGATCGACGGCGAACAGGATCACGGTAATGAGAAGGGTTGCTCCGGTAGTAGCAAAACCGATGGCAACTGGGCTCATGACTTGACCATATTTGCCGCCTCTGACTTTCGCTGCTCATAGCCCGGAGGGCTTTGGGAAGCGCTCGCCCAACTATTGCGTTCCACTTGCTGTGCTCAACCCTCGGGAATACCGCCCGCGGCATTCGCCTGGAATGAGGACGAGAGATGCCGCCGAGAGGTTCGAAAAGTAGCGACAACTCGCACGAAAATGCCTCTGGTTTAGCGCCAAGATGGAGGCATGACAGAGGAACCGCGCGCATGGTTGGTTCGGGGCTCAAAAAACTGGGCTCGTGATCAGTGGATGTTGAGTAATGGCTACACAGGAATCGACTTCTCCGAGATGCCGGATCTTCACGAGATCAATGACCTCGCGGCGATGCGCACGCTAGTAGCTGCGCACATACCGGGACTCGTTCCGGGCGCGATTGGTAATTACGCGGCGCAGCTCTTTGCTTTTGCTAAGCGGATCGCAATCGGTGACACGGTGATTCTCCCGATTCGCGCAACAAGCAAGCTCGCGTTTGGTGTCGTCACGGGCGACTACAAGTACCTTCCCGGGACAGGCGGTTTAGATCATGTACGCACCGTGGAGTGGAAGCGCACGGATGTTCCGCGTAACGCCATCAATCAGGACCTGCTGTACTCACTGGGAGCGTTCAGCACGGTCGTTCAGATCTCTCGAAACGATGCCGCATTTCGTTTCCTGCAGATCCTAAAAGGTGCTGATCAGGATCCAGGGGCACGTAGTGAGATGCAGACTCCGCGGACGGAAACACCCGCACCCGACGTCTTGGACACAGATCAAGCAATTGCGAACGACGGTTTCGACATCCTCCGATACTCAAATGACCGTGTGCTCGGTCGTATTAAGGAACGCTTCGCCGGCCACCGCCTCGCCGATCTTATTGCGGCCGTCCTCACCGCGGAAGGGATGACTTGTCGCGTGTCACCGCCAGGCGCTGACGGTGGAATCGACATCATTGCGGGGTCGGGGGTGCTCGGGATATCCGGGCCAACAATCGTAGTTCAGGTTAAATCTCAACAATCCCGGGTGGGTTCCGAGATACTCGATCAACTCGGAGGTGTGGTTGGTCAACACTCTGCCGATCACGGGCTGCTCGTCGCAATGGGCGGGCTCACCGGTCCGGCTCAGGCGAAGGTGGATGCACAGAGGCTTAAGGTCGCGGTCTGGGATGAGGAGGAAGTGCTTCGACGCCTCTTGGAGCACTACGAAACCATGCCAGAAGATATCCAGGCGGATATCCCCCTCCGTCGGGCCTGGGTGATCGATGAAACCTCATCCATCGATCGTAGAGCTGCCTCATGAATCCCTCCTCGAAGAGGTGGCGCAGTACGGGAACGTCTAACGCCATTGTTGCCTGCGCGGGCCGGCGGCCATCGCCCTCGCGCTAGCCGAGGAACTCGGCTAGCGGTGCGCTCGCGCACGCGTCGCCAAAGTATCTATCGGTTCCATCGGCCTCGATTCTTGAAGTATTTCGCGCTCGGATGCGGCTTCCCCGCGTCGGGATCGTCATATCGATCCGGAAGTCCATGGATCCATGCGACGCCTTCTTTCGGCAGGAACCTCGGGTCCGGCCGATCGACATAGCTCCAGAGGGACTCGCGGGACCAGTAGGGGTCGTCGCGGTTTGGTCCGCCGACCTTCGCAATTTCCTCAAGCACTGGCTCAGCAAGCGGTGCGTACGGGTGACTCTCAATCCATCTCCGGAACTCACGGTTTAGGAGCGGCAGCCACTCTTCGATGCCCATGCCCCGAGGTTAGTACCACAGCTGCTAGTCGGATCTGCGGTTCTTGTCTCGGTGAACATTAATGCTCTTGCGGTAGCGGTGCAGCCGGCTTCCGTCGGTCGAGTAGCGCAAAGCGTGCATCAGCTCGAGAGAAGCCTGCGAAATTGGTCGGGTCTGGCGTAACCCCTCGCTTATGTCGCCTGCGGCAACTGTTGCAGAGGGGACAATAGATGAGGAGACCTAGCGTCCAAGGAGAATCTGGCAATCATCGTGCCTTAAGCCCCTTCGGTAGGGCCCGATGGTAGATCACTGTCAAGAATCGGTTCGCTCGAGTTAGCGCGGTGTAGAGAACGCCCAGCCGTCCCGCGTTCTCGGGAAAGTCAGCAGGCTCGACCACGACAACCCCGTCGAACTCGAGGCCTCGCGCTCGTTCCGGTGGCAGGAGTCGCAGTCTTCGATCGTCTTTTCGCCATACATAAGTGTCGGCGTTGTCCAGCAACCATCCACGCTTCTGGAGCGCACGCGAGAACGCCAAAGCGTCAGTTGTGATCACAGCGACGCTTCCCTCCCCGACGCGCGCGCAGAGATCCTCCGCTGCTCCGATTGCTGACCCGATGAGCTCGCCCGCGGCAGGGATACGTGTGACAGTGGGTCGCTCTCCGTCCTGTTGGAGAGAGTAGAGGATGCGATCCTCGCGCGGGAGGAGTTGATTGGCAAAATGAATGATCTGTGCGGTGGAACGATAGCCGCGCTGAAGGTTCTGTACTGGGGCCTGACCGTTCTCGTCCTCAATAGCGAGGAGGGTAGCAACGCGGTCCCAACTGCTGAACGTGTGGTCAGTTCGGCGTTGATTAAGGTCCCCGAGGATAGTCCAGCCTCCGGAGTTTCCTAGTCGGCCAAGAACCTCCCACTCAATGGGGTGGAGATCCTGAGCCTCGTCGATGATGATATGGCCGGGAAAGCGAGACTGTCTCTCGGCCCTTATTCCGATGTACGCGAGTAGGCCACGATGGCGAAACGCCTTCTGACGTTGCAGCTCATCATAGGTTCCGGGCAGCGTGCGCAGATACGGACCCCACTCCTCTTCTGGAACTCCGTCAGGAAGGTCCTGCAAGAGCCGCACAAGTTCGGCATAGATGGTGGCCCTGTCCGGCTTTTCGCCAATCGCCGAATTGCTCCTGGAACGTGAGTACGCGAGGTCAACGAGTTTCGCGAGCCCAAGGTCGACATCTTTGTAAGTCAAAGTCTGTGTCGGCACGGTCGATGGTGGCAGCTCCGAAAGCTGTTCTAACAGGGAGGGGATCGACGTAATTTCGTACCTTCGATCGTCATCGATGAGACCGCTCAATGCCGTGCGGATGTGGTCGACGTATTCGTTGGTCGGGCCAAGTATTAGTACGTGACTGCGTATTCGTTCGTCATCCGGCGCCTCATCCCGCAAGAGGTATGCCGCCCGATGTGCGGCGATGATGGTCTTTCCCGTTCCAGGGTGCCCCTGGAGTATCTGACTGGTGGTTCCGTTCTTGGTGATCGCCTCATATTGGTCAACTTGAAGCGTGGCGAGTACGGCCGACATCGCGGCCTTCTTCGGGGCCGCCAATTCGCGCCTTAGTAGCCCGGGGGCGCGGAGCGCCGGCCCAGGCATTTTGGTTGGGGGAAGCCCCGTCGGAGGTTGGGAATCTTCACCATGCAAGGTGTCGGGGGTCTCAGGGGCGACCTCCACTGGGCTTTTCGAGCTTGACGGCGTTATGTCATCCTGCGTTGCAAAATCAACTGGGGTGCTGGCAATAGGCGGGCGGCTGGCAAAGCCGGGTGCTCGCGGTATCTGTAACACGCGCTTTGGGAAGAGATCGTCTGTCTCGGCGCCGAGGAACGCATCCTCGAAATCGGAGAGCTCGCCATTCCTATGTCCAAACACTCGGACTCCCGCCACGAGTTCGCTCATGACTTGGAGGTTCTCGCGGTCGGCCGGCTGACCGTAGAAGGTGCAGGCCGCGATCGATGCCGTCCAGTTGAAGACTTGGTAGTCCGCGGTCTCGTGCTTCGCCGTCCCCACATAGAATTCGCTCGCCCCGTCGATGTCCTCGCTCGGTGAATCGAGGGCTACTCGTCCCACAAGTTCGCCGTTCATGGGTGATTCAACGGATGGTGCAGTCGTCCAGGTGTTATTGAGGTTCGCGTTGACTAGTCGTTGCGCTTCCTTGGTCTTTTGTTCGAGCGCCTTACTGTAGTCCCGCTCCGTAGCAGCCTCGTCCGCTACAACACGAGATCGTTCTTGCTCGTTCATGGCGTCACCTCCAACGCACACACGGCCAGATAGCGAAGCGCGACAGATTGTGGTTTACGGGTCTCGAGCTCCGCGACGAGGTTCTCGTACCGTTCCTGCTGGCGCCGCCTTTGGGCGTCCACCATTCGGAGCACCTTATGACCGCGATCGCGCTCCAATAAGGTTTGCATTCGACGTCGGATGCCCTTCATTCGACGCTCGTGTTGATCGGCCAGAATTACCTTTCGCGCCTCCGTCAAGGCGCCTTCTTCGATATCGCGCCGGTCCTGCACCTCTCTGTGGCGCTGCTCAAGTTCTCGTTTCGCCCTTTTGGCGAGGCGGGGGAGTTCTGGAGTGTTGACAACTCTGCCCTCCTTGAGGGCGCCCCTAGCGAGTGCGGCGAGGACGGCGTCAGCAGGAAACTCGCCTTTCGGCGTCCCGTTCATGTCGACTGCAGCACCCCAAATCTCATCACCACCGCGACTCGCGTGCTCAGCGTGTGCGAGGACGACGAGGTAGTTTCCGACGGGCACTTCCTCAGTTGCTCGCACGCTAACGGAAGCGAACCTCGCGTGGCGATGACCGGGAACCTCGGTTGCCGCTATCACCAGTGGGTGTGTGGCCGCGACGAGGTCAATACCCGAAGTGCGCGCGAGCTCTTGGTCGAGGGAGAGCTGAATAGGTACGTGAGTTTGCAGATCCGAGATGAGCGAACCCGTTTCGGTGCGTGTGCGACGCCCCAATTGCGTCAACTCAACGACTCGTGCTGCCATCGCCGTGTTGCCCTGCAGCTCGATCGATTTGCCATCGTCACTCCATCGAACGTTATCGGCGCCGTCGGTGCGCGCCCAGTCATCGAGTAGGTGTGCGAGTTCTTCCTGGCCAAGATAGCGACCGCTCGCGATGAGTTCCTCCTCAAGACCGGCAACCTCGACGTCTCCAGAGATGATCAGCCCCGCTGCAGATTCGGCGACCTCGCGAAGTCCTGCACGCTGGGCTTCAATTGCGGTAACGTATTGGAGCGCCTTTTCTTCTTGCTGCGCGGGAGTGAGACTGAAATCCATGGCGGCACGTAAGACGTCCATATGCTGTCCAATAATGGGCTCCAGTTCACCGATGGACCGCTCGAATATTTGGATTCGTTGAAGCACTCTGAACATGATCCGTGAGTCGATCGCTTCGTTGTTGTAGAAGTTTCGAATCAGGATCTTCTCTGATTGCTGACCAATGCGGTCGATTCGACCAATACGTTGTTCGATCTCCATGGGGTTCCAGGGCAGGTCGTAATTGATCACCGCGGAGCAGAATTCGAAGTCAAGTCCTTCGGACGCGACACGGTTGGCGAAGACGAAGTCGTAGGCTCCCGCGCGGAAGTCCTTCATGATCTTGCGTCGTTGTTCGCGCCTGACGTCGCCATTGAGGACTGCAATTCGGTAGGTGTCCGCGAAAGTATCCTTCAATTGCCGAAGCGTGGCTTTTGACCATGTGAACAGCAGGGCCTGACGCTCCAGCCCATGCAGTTCGCCCAGCACGTCACCAAGCACACCGATCTTGGTATCAGGGGTCTCGAGTACACGCCGTGCGGCAGCGACCAAGTCGGGATGCGGGTCAACCCAACTGGACTTCCGTTCCTGCTCGACGTCGCCTTCCCAAACGTCAGGGTCCGAGCGCAGAACCTCTCGCGCCGCCAGGTGGACGCTCGTGCTGGCAAGTCGGATCGGCATCTGCATCGAAAAGTACATCGGAGTGTTGGCGAGGTCGGCCCGTCGTTGACACCACGTCAAGTACTCCGCGTAAAATGCAGACTCGGCGCGATTCCAAACGACCTCGATGCCCGGTTCCGCATCTCGTATTGGCTTCTTCTCATCGATTTCCACGCGTCGTGTGCGGGTCACCGTAGTGGACAGCATGTTGAGTTCGGCGATCAGTCGGCGCGCGGCTGCAACGTCGGTCGGTGCGAGGGGTGCACGCGCCAGAATCTCCTTGAGCTCAGCGAACTCTGGTCGTATCGTGATGGCCTTCTCGAAAACGAGTCCACGTAGATCAGCAAGAACCTTGTCAAAATCGGCGCTTCGCGCGTCCTGGCGGCTGAGCATCTTCCCGATCTTGTTCAGCACTTCATTCGGCTTGAGCCGCGCCTCGAGGTCCTCGATCGTGTCGAAGTCCGCAGGCTCAAGCAGTCCCAGCAAATGGAGAAGGTCGGTTTCGCGAAGGTTGATGGGAGTTGCCGTGAGGAAGACCATGTTCGACCCAATGGTCCATTCCGACAGCTGAGTTCCTACTTGGTAACTCTTCGTGTCCGTATTGCGCATGGAGTGAGCCTCATCGACAATCACCAGATCGAACACGGGCGGGTTGTCCTCAAGCTCTTCCAGGGCTTTCCAGGTACGTAGGGTCTCGAGGGAGACTACGTACGCCTTGCGCTTGGGTAGTCGACCTTCCCGATGCTGCTCGAGGAAACGCTTGAGCTCATCCTGATTGAGGTGAGTGAGGTCGAATCCGAATCGTTCCTGCATCTCGTCCCGCCACTTATCGATGAGACCCGATGGGCATACTACGAGCACTCGGTCGACATCGTGGCGTGCTTCGAGTTCAGTCCAGATCAAGCCTGCTTCGATCGTTTTGCCGAGGCCGACTTCATCCGCAATGAGGATGCGAGCCTGGCCGCTCTGCAGCAGCTTGAGTACGGGTTTGAATTGGTACGGGCGGAAGACGGTTCGCGTGGCCCGGAACGAGTAGATGGTATCGGCGAAGCGCCCCCGGAGTTTCGTGCGGGTGAGGGTTGCGCCGAAGCGTGCGGCAGACGACCGCTCTCCGAGGACCCATTCATCGGGCTGATCAGATGCCTCGATAGCAGCGAGCTTGTGCTCGAGTTCATTGCGAAGGCCACCGTCGCCGCGGACTTGATAGGACCAGCTGTTCGCATCGAAGGTGCGCGCGCGTACCTCGACATCCGCACCACCTGGCACGGTGATTGCTCGGTCGCCGACTGCCAGTCTCGGTTCCGGAATGCTTCGCCCGGTGTCCCAGAGGTGCTCCGCCCACCGGAACGCTTCGGCGAGCGGGTGTTCGAGAGAGTCGTCCCAAGCGGCGACCTTCAGTTCATCGGACGTCCCAGTGGGCCCTGCTCCGACCTGCATGAGGAGAGGCTCCACAATGCCAATGAACCAATACACTCCGGCTGGGAGACCTGTCTCATTGACGGTCGCGACTCTAACCGATTCGACTGAATCATAAAGACCACCCACCGCTTCATCGACAACGATGGCACGTGCGAATTCACTCTTCCCTAGTGCGACATCAAGGTCGTCGAACAGGGGGTGATAGCCAAACTGAATCACGGGTCTACCTTGCTTTCACATCCGGCGTCGAGGATGCGTCGATGACCGAATCTTTCGCGACGGGCTTCGTTGGTTTGGTCCCCTCAACTGCCATCCAGGCGATGAGACGAACATCCTCCAGGGCGATAACGGGAAGCGGTTCTACCTTTTCCGCCGGCTGAATTCCAAAGTCATCGAGAACGGCGATGATTGCCTCGATCACTGATTCGGACTCGCCGGGTGTGCGCAAGGCCGCGCGCATCGCCTTCCTCGCCTTCGCCGTGGGCACGGTGTGGAGTCGCTTGATGGTTTCTATCTGCACGGCTCCCAAATGCCCACCACTGTCTTTGACAAGCTCACGTGCGTCGCGGAACGACGCGGGGGGAGTGGCGACGAGGGCGTTCGGGTCCGTCGAGTGCATCCACTCTTCGTGTGCATCTGCCTGCGCAAGGGCCCAGGCTTCGTAGGCGGCCTGGAATGCTGCGGGAGGAAGCGACCGAGCACGATCCGGTTTGCCGGGATCTGCCGTGACGAGTGAAACCAGCGTGTCGTCCACGACGGTGCGCCCTTCTTCGTCGGGTGCGGGCCGCCATGACTCGTCAGTGTTGACGTTTCGGAACCAGGTGTGGCCGGTGTCGCCCATCTTCATGCAGAAGACGAAGGAGTGACCCGAAATGGCGGGGTTCACGAAGCCACTGCCGATTCCGTAGGGGAGGTCTTCAAGTTGTCCGCGAAGTGACGGGTTCGCGTCGAACGCGTTGACGAGGCGTCGACGATACTCCTCCCCCGAGCCCGCCGCGGAGCCGCCACTCTGTTCGATCAATTCCTCGATCTCGCCAACGATGTCGTCGGGGTCGTAATGCTCTTGTGGCGGGTAATGCGAGACGCCCGGGAGCACTTTGCCGGCGCCGATCGCAGCATCGGCTTGCTTGAGCTTGCGAACGAGAATCTGTTCCAGCCCAAGGAACTCGTCCAGGTGCTCCGCCGGGAAGAAGACGTTCAGTTCGATTGCCTTGTGCTGGCTGCCGATGCGATCGACGCGACCGTGCCGCTGGACGATCCGCATCGGGTTCCATGGCAGGTCGTAGTTCACGATGTGCCCGGCTTGTTGGAGATTCACGCCCTCGGCCAGCACATCGGTGGTGAGCAGGAGGTCGTAGAGGTCGTCTTCAACCGGTGTGCCATCGTTGCGCATCCGCCCCGCGGTGCGCGGGGCAAAGTTGGCGACCGCTTTGGCGCGCGTCGGTTGGTCGATGCCGCCGCGTTTGCCCGACGCGAATTCGCCGATGATCGCGGGCGCGAGGCGGCCCCGGTACACGACGAGCGGCGAATCGTCAGCCACTGCGCTGAGTGCGGTGGTGAGGCGTTCGTGCAGGTCGCGAATGGTGTCCGCGTAGGTGGAGAAGACGATGACTTTTCGCCGGTCCCCCGCGGGCGCGTTTGTCACGGCGGGCTTGGCCGCCTGGGTGACGATTCTCTTGAGTTCCGCGAGCAGGGCTTCGACCTTCGGCTCGCCGTCGTGGGCTGCTGCAATGGCCAGCGACTGGAGTTCCTTGATGAGGGCGAGGTCGCGCTCGACATCGGCCTTCAGCAGGTCAGCATCGTAGAGCGATGCGGGAGTCGCCTGATGTTCGGTGTCTTCATCGAGCCCTGCGATGATCTCCTCAAGATCCTCGGATTCGGAGTTGACGTAGTCGCGCAGGGCGCCGCCGATCAGCACAGTGCCCTTGTCGAGCGCAGCGAGAAACGCGGAGTGTGTCTGGATGAGAACCCCCAGCGTCCCGGCCAGGGCCGTGGGCGACGACTCGAGTCGCTTGAGCAGTGCAGATCGGAGGAGGCCCATGTTGGACACCTCCGTCTTGTTCAGGTCTTCGGACTTCAGGTACCTGCTTGGTACATATCGGGCAAGAAGGAGCCGCTTCGGGTCGCCTCGGCGGATGCTGAAGGACGCGACGTGGGTTTCCTCTTCTGGGATGTCGAGCGCGTAGGTCACCGCGTCAACGAGATCGTCACCGGGTCCGTCGAGTTGGTAATCGACGCGCCGCACATCCGCGTCGGGGAATTCGACGGGGATCCTCTTCCCTCCCGGGCCCATGATCGTCTCGCCCTTGTAGTTGTCCTTCACAAACTTTCGGGTGCGGCGGACAGCTACCTGGTCCATCAGATCGAAGAGGTGCGCGGGGGTAAGCGCTTCTGGGTCGAGCCCTTGGGCATCGCGAATATACCTGCGAATCGAGGGAATACCGATTGATGCGAACCGGGCGTCGTCCCGTACGAAGTACTTCACCAGGGTTTCGAGGTCGATGAGTGAGTTGTTCACGGGTGTCGCCGTGAGCAGCACGACCTTCTTCGGGTGGCGCCCGGCGAGGATGATCCTGTCAAGCGCCTCCGACCGGGCAGCACTCGCATTACGCAGGTTGTGCGCCTCGTCGACGATGACCAGAGCGGCGTCCTCCGCTTGATCGTAGAAGTTCTGGTGATCGGGATGCTCCGGGTCCATTCGGCTTCGGATCTCTTCGTATGAATGAACCGTGACTCGGCGAGAGATATCGTATTGGTCGATCACCGGGTCCCAGACGGAGGCCTTCAGCGCCGCAGGAGTAGCAATGAGCACGCGCTGACGCTGAAGCTCAGTAGCGGCGGCAATGACTTCGAGGGCGAGGTAGGTTTTGCCAAGCCCGACTTCGTCAGCGACGAGCACGCCGCCGATCTCCTCCAGCAGCCGCCGCATCCGTTTCACGCCGTCAGCCTGGAAGCGGGTCAGCTCGAAGCGCGTGGGACCGGCCTGCTCGTCATCGAGGTGTTCCCCGTAGCGGGCCAGCAGCATGCGGAGGAAGACGCTCCACGGGGTGTGCTCGGCCCACAGCGGCTCGTACAGCCCGGCGAGGTCGAAGGCTTCGGAGTCGGCCCAGCACTCCTCGAACCAGTCGATCACTTGCGGCGTCGACCCGTGCTGCCCCGACGCGCCCACGTTCAGCTCGGCGTTGCGGGTGAGCCCCGCGTAGGTCAGGTTCGACGATCCCGCGAGATACGCGGGATGCGTCGGGTGGTGGCTGATGAACGCCTTGCCGTGCAGGAACCCGCCCGTGTAGCGACGGATCTCCACAACCGGCTCGCCGCGCTCGTCGGCGGCGCGCAGCCACGCCACGAGCCGCCTCGCCGACTGCGTAGCCTTCAGCTCGAAGCCGAGCGCGTCGCGCTCCGCCTTCAGCCAGCGCACATGGTCGGTCAGCGCCGCATCGAGCCGCTTCTGCAGCGTCGCGTCGGCATCCATCGGCAGTAGCGGATCGGGCACCGGGTCGGCACCGAGCAGGATGCGGATGCGCGGCAGCTTCTCCAGCTCATCGGCGAGCAGCAGGAAGCCCGCAGGGTTAATGTAGGCCGTCGCAATCGCGGCGCTCGGCGGCACAGCAAGCGCCTCCCGGTTGACTCGGAACAGGCGGCGTACCTCCTCACGCACAGTCATAGGCGGTGCGATCCGGTTCGTCGCGAACACGGGAAGCTGGTCAGTCATCGCTGCTCATCTCGTCAACCAGTTCCTGGATGTGGGCAAGGCTCGATCGGAGCAAGCCTCTCTCGCTGAAATCGTTCGCAAGCACTTCGAGATCCTGGGCGGTAAGGCCATACCCGTGTGCGGCGAGCGCGTCGATCTCGTCTCGGAGCTCCACGTCGCGGGCACCGCATGGAACGTCAGCCGGCAGTGGAAAGTCATCGAGTGCGACTCCGCCAGCAAGCGTCGAATAGCCGTGTCGCCTGAGCAATTCAGCCACGAGGGCCGCAACTCTCGAAGTGGTCAGATCATCCCAGTCAGGAATGGGCAAATTGTTGACGACCGGCGCAGTGACATGCCGATCCACGAAGCGTCGAGCCCACCAGTCGAGGGACACTGTATTGAGGAGTCCCACCAGCGCAAGGGTGGCAGCCGGGCTCGTTCCGGAAGCGTGCGCGATCGCGTGGACAGAGCCCTTGTTATAGAGCACACCTCGGAGTGGAAGCGCCGAGGCGATGATCGTTCGTGTGTCGTCGCTTCGACTTGGATGCCGCACGATCACCCGTGGATGTGCGTCCCCAGCTATGACACCTGCGTCGCCATCCGCGATCCCGCGCGCCTTTGCGACGAGGGTTGCGGCGTCATTCACGAACTGCTTCGACGGCGGTTGCGCACGTAGGGAGTAGGCGTCGAGGTGCCGCGTCATGAGCACGCGCCACGCGTCAGCGTCAAGTGCCGATGACTGAACGAGTTTTGCATCGGGGCCCGAGCTACGGAAGTCCCAACGGGCGTCGTGCGTTCCCTGGACCCATCCTTCATTGTCCTTGAGTCGCGGGTGGGACCGGAGTTTGTCGAAGACGGCACGATCCTCGGGCGAGTCGAACCAAGGGACAACGAGCCCATCCGAGTACGACTTCAGGTCCTCCACGCTGATGTCGATGGTCTGACCCTCTGCGACCGTCGCCAGCGCAGAACCGGATGTCACCACCCCAACGTGCACGTCTGAGCCCGTCGGTGGACCCGCCGAAAGTAGCACGATTGCGTAGCTCGCATGGACGCCCTCAAAAAGCCATCCGGCACGGTTTCTAGCCTGGACCAGGAACAGATCATGCTCTTTTAGCAGGTGGGCTCGAAGACCTGACCAGCCGGCTAGCACCAGTAGCTGACGCGGCAGCACGAGCCCAACCTGACCAGTGGGTGACGTGCTCTTCATTGCCCGTTCGAGCATGAGCTGCGCCAGCTCGAGGTGTGTTCCCCCGCGCCAAGTGAAGGCCTTCTTGAAGTACGCCTGCAACCCAGCACGCGCTGCCATCTCATCCTTCTCGCGCGCCGCCTGATCGGGGTGTTCGAGCCTCAGCTTGCCGATTAGCTCGTCTCTTGCAGTGTCCCGAAGCGCCATGAGGCCGGGACTCACTTTCGCCCAGAAAGGTGCAGCTTCCCAGCGCACCTTTTCCCAAGGTGGATTCCCCACAATGACGTCGAAGCCGGGACGCTCACGGAGGAACACCTCCGGGAAAAGGAACGGCATGTGCGCAGGCTGGAGCGGATCGACGGCTTCGCGCACCTCACTCATCGCTGCGAGAGCGACGAACTGCTCGGCGTCCCACGCCTCGTCAATCGTCACGCCGAGACGCTTGGCGACGGCCACGTCGAAGATCGCCTTCGCCGGGGCCGCTGCGTCGCGTGCCTTCGCCAGCATCTCCGCACCGGCAGCGACCTCCGACTTGTCGGCCTCGGAAGCGTTCGCGTAGTCGATGAGAAGGTCTCGCGCGGCCGTCAGCGGCTCGCGGATGATCTGCTCGAACAGACCGTCGGCCTTCAGCGCGTCCATCGCCTCGTCGATGGTGCCGATGCCGGTGAGGGAGTTGGCAAGGACGAGTCCGTGGTCGAGGCTCGACATCGGCAGGCCGGGTACGAAGGTGTGAATCCAGAGTGCGAGCTGCGACAGCTCGACGGCGAGCGGGTTGATGTCGAGGCCGTAGATGCAGCGGCGCGCCACCTGGCGGCGAAGGAGCTGGCCGTCGGTGATCGCCTTCGCACCGTCCGTGTCTTGCCCAAGCGCCTCGCGCGCCTTCTCTGCGAGGCGCGCGAGTTCGGCGCGGACGCCCGGCACCTCGGTGGCGGTGAGGAAGTCACGCATGCCGCGCTCGATCTTGTCCACGGCGGCGACCAGGAAGTGCGCGGAGCCCATCGCCAGGTCGGCGACGCGGAAGTCGAAGAAGGCGTCTGCGGCCTGGCGTTCCTTGCCCTCGTCCATGAGTTGCTGAACATGGTCGAGGTGGGCCCTCAGCGCGGGCTCGACCGACCGCTCGATGAGGTGATCGACGACGATCTTCGGCGTGTAGTACGAGCCGGTCGCCTTACGCTCCCCCGATGCCGAGTGGAAGTACGGGCGACCCGCCGGAGCGACGACTTCATCGTCGTCCTTTGCGGGGACGTATGCGCCGTTCCTGTCGACGGTGAGGTCCTGTTCGGCGAGCGAGAGGCTGGATTCCAGCAGGCCCTCGTAAATGGTGCCGAACTCACGCACCTGGAGGCTCCGGAAATCAACCGGGCCACGCATCCCGTCAACCGTCTCCTCGCTGAGGAGTGCCAGAAGAGCGGGACCCACCACGCTGTCGGGCAGCTCCAGCTTTTTCAGCAGCGCACCCTCCTCGGTGGAGGGGTCGAAGATACTGCCCCCGTACGCCGGAATCTCCCATCGGGGGTTTCCGTTGAAGATGACCTCCCACACCTGCGCGAGGTCAGACCAGATCGCCGAAGATTCCGTCGCGAAGTTCTCTGGCTCGGTTGTCAGCTCACGGCTGATGAAAGCCTGCAGTGAGTTCGCGTCGAAGTGATCGTTGCGCCCGGCCGGCAGCAACTCCGTCGCCTCCCCGTATGCTTGAAACAGGAGCCGGAACAGCACACGCATGGTCAAGCGGTATGCCATCTGGAGCCCGTCAGCGTCGAGCTTCAGGCCGAGTGATGGCAAGCGATCGGCGATCGCCAGCGAGAGACCAGGGACCACGCCCTCGTAGACCCGGTCGCGAAGGCGAGTCCCCAGGTCTGCGGCGTACTTGCCGGAGCCATCCAGGATCTGCTGAGCGGAACCCCCCGTATCCAGGGCATCGGCGGAAAAAATGAGGGTAAGTAGGGCAGCCTGCTCTGGGGCAAGCCAGTCAAGGTCAAGTTCGAAGTACGTCTCGGACTGGCCGCGTTGACCCACACCCACGCCGTCGCGACCCGGGTAAAGCCGCAGCGTCGACTTGCGCAACGCAATAACCCATGGCACGTCCTCGCGACCGGCGATCTCCAGGGCCTTGGCAACCGGGGTGAGCTGATAAGTAGCAGACTTGCGGTCGAAGTTCTCATCCTCGCGGAGGAGCACCGCGACAGCTCGCCGCGGGCCGCTTGACGTCCGAAGCACCAGGAGCCGGTCCGAGCCGGCAGCCTCCGATTCGAACCCGAGCGCGGCAACCAGCTCTGCCCCTCGCTTCGGCAGAATAGAGGTTGCCCTCTTACCGGCCGCTTCCCAATCGGAGCGGTGCGGGACATCACGGTTCAAGTAATACGTCGTGAAGAGGAACTGGTTGGAGAACGCAGCGCTACCCGCCGACGACATGATCTCCTGAATGGAACGGAATCGCCCGTGCGCCGCCAGGCCATTCGGTTCGTCGAGAACCGACTGAAGTTGGCGCTCCGCCTGACCCACCGTGATCGGTCCGATAGGTGGTGCGCTTGCAGTCGGGTAATGAATCCACACGCCTTCGGGTGCGACCGCAGCAACGATGAAGCCCATAGGAGATTTCGCGCCCCGAGACTTCCAGAGCTCATCGAGCATGCCCTTGGTCGGGCGGGTTGAGAGTCTTGCGATGCCGACTTGGATGGCTCCGACATCGGCGTCGTCGCGCCCGAACTCTACGACCGCATCCGCTGCACCTACGGGTGCATCGGACCACGTAACTGCGCTCGACCCCTGAATCTGTAGTACTGACATGCTCTCTGCCTTCTCGATGCTCAATTCAGGTGTCCTTTGAACCACTCCGCAGGAGTGACGGTGGCCACGCGTTCAATTCCGTCCGACTGATCCACCGAGACGAGGTCTCCGTACGTTGTCATTCTGAGTGTTGTTCCGCTTTCGACGCTAGTGGGGAATGGGCTCGCCAGGTGGTTACCGGAATCCAGATCGATCACTTCTCCGGCCTGCGCAACATAGAAATGGGGGGTGAAGAATCCGCGGGCCACCTCGCCCTCCGGGTCAGGGCCGAGGTAGCCGAGCAGCCGCGGGCTCGCTCCGATGAATCCACCGACCGCGCCGTCGGCATCGATCCACAACTCGCGCCCCCGGGGTTCGATTGCAGTCCACGCGCGGAACTTCTCAGCCGGGTCACCAGTGACCTCGCTGCTCACCGACTGCATGGTGTCGGGGTGGATGATGTCGCCGGTCTTCGTGATCCGATAGCGCAGTTCCGGGATCGGACCGGCCCAGGTACCACCGATCGGCGGGCGGGGGAGGTCTCCCGGAGTCTCAATCAGCTCGGGTTCGTTCACGGGAGCCGACGTGGGGGGTTCGGCTTCAGATGGCTCAGGCTCGGCTGGATAGCGACCAGTGCGGAGATCATCGAGACGACCGATCAAGCGATCGATTCGATTATCGATGTGCATTCCATTCGAGGCGACGAACGCCTTCACGATCTTTGCGGCCTCGGCCAATTGCGCGAGGGTCGGATCATCTCCGAAGTGGAACCAGGTGTTTCGCGTCCCCAGGATCTTGCGTGCTGCGGCCTGCTTCTGGAACTGCCCTCCGAACACGCCGAGGTATGGGGAGTCGGACTCGTGGATGTAGTCCCTGAGGATCACCGAAGGATCCTGGGGGTCGAAGCGGTGGGTTGGATGCCAATTCTTCGGATCGGACTGCTTGAGTTCGCTGATCCGGGCCGGGAACCAGTGCGGGCCGAGATCGGATTTCAGAGCGAAATGGGAGGTCACGTAGAGATCCCATCCGAACGCCCGCATCAAGGTGAAGTACCCCTTGACGAGCTCACCGGGAGCCTCACTCTGTGGGAGCTCGATCGTGACGTCAAGGCCGGTCATGCGTTCGGCCCCTCGACTGCGGACTTGCCGTGACCCGTCATAATTGGCATGACGCGAGTCAGCGCGTAGACCGCAAACAACGCACGCGGGTCAGCAGCCGGGACCTCAATGGCCGGCTCCGACTTGAATCGCGTCGCGCTGGGGAGCAAGTCGCCATAGGCTCCGGTCGCCGTCGCACCGAGGTCGCGAAGAACCGTTGGAGCGTCAGCGTCTGCCCACCCGCCGATCTGCGCCCAGTCGGTGACGGCACCACTTGCCCGGCCGACCTCACTGTATTTCAGTGCACGGATGCGGGCCACCAGTTTGTCGCCGACCACCTTCGGAGACATGAGGCCGGCGTCCTCGAGGCGCTTATAGTCGGCCGGTCCACCGAAGATCTCGGCGTGCCCGAGTGAAACCTCGTCGTCATCCGGCCACCTGAGGAGGGCGACCTGCGCGCGGAGTCCGTCAGCTGCCTGAAGGTTGGCGAGGGTTGCATCCGCAGTACGATCTTTGCGGTCGCCGTGCCACTGGCTCGGTGGGACTGCGGTAATCGAGCGCGTTCCACCAAGCACCTCTACGGCGACCCTGCCGACTGTGAACATTGTTGTCATCATCATGTCTTGCTCACTTGCCCGACTTGGCCAGGGCGGCCTGGTAGGCGGTGGTGACAACTTGGTAGGCCAGCGGGGCCTTGCCGACGCGCATCGGGTCCCAGTCGAGCGCGGAGACCACGGCCCTGTAATCTTCTGCGATCGATTCGATGTTGTCGCGAACGAACTGTAAAGGGTCGACTCGCCACTCGATCTTGCCGTCTGCGGTTTGGATCATGAGTTCGCGGACGCCGTAGACGACTGGGTAGAGGAATCCATCCGGGCTGGCAACCGAAATTGTGCGACCCTCGAAGTTCGTGTGCTTTGACGTCGTGCTAGCATTCATCTTCTTCACCGCGCCGATGCGCCTGTACTTGCCATCGGCTTTGTTGTAGGCGTCTGGGAAGAGCTCCTCAATCAGGTCAAATACTTCGGGCATCTTTGAGGCCACCTTCAGCGCGCTAAACACGCGCTGATTGTGCAGGTCGAATGTGCCGCTGTTCTCTGAAGTCACGACGCTGAGACGCATGAAACTGTCGAACTTGGTCAGGCACTCACCCTTGTTCCGGTAAAGGTTCTGCGGGCTCGGTGGGGAAACCGGCTTTTCGTTCGGCTCGGCAGGCATCGGGTCAAGAAGGCTTAGCGGGATCCAGGTCAGAGCGATCAGGTCGGAGACTTTAACTGCGCCGCCCTCACCAGTCTTCCACTCGATCCGCGCTGCGATTTGCGGGGGGAGCAGCCTCTTGAGCTCATCGTAGAAGCCTGCCTGGTTTGATTTGCCGGCGACCACCAGCTCGGCGTTGTTATTCCGCGCCGCGCAGATCTCGAGGATCGAGGACTGGAACTCGTTGACGACGACCACGTCGTCCGGGTCGCTCGGCACGATGAGTTCCACAGGGATGAGGAATCCAAGCTCGTCGTCGTCCAGGGGCTCCTGTTGGCCGAAAGCCGAGAGTTCGCCGCGGAATTCCTTGACGGCGTCGAGTTCTTCGTCCCACAGCAGGCGAAAGGACGCCCAGTCCTTCGCCTTACGGACCTTCTTGTCTGAGACTCCGGCTGCACGAAGAATATGGAGACCGATAGCCATGGTGTTGTGCCCACCGTCGAGAATTCCCTCCTTGTCGCGCTCTACGAATTCTGCACGAACCCTCCCCCGATCAAGGACCTCAAAGTGGGTTGCTCCGAGCAGGACTCCCTTCGTCTTGAACGGGAACTCTTTAGGAGTGGTCTGGATCGATTCGATAATCGCGTCGGTGACGCGACCGACACGAGCCGCGCGCGGGTTCGCTTCCAGATCGAGAGAATCAATGATGGCGATGAAGTGGCGCGCACGGACGAAACCCGAGATCCGCATGATGCGGTCCGCAATCTGCTGCGCGAGTTGCTCGAACTTAATGGTGATGACCGCCGGAGCGGTGGTGGTGTCTGACATTTGGTTGTCCTTCCGGTGAGGGAAGAACTCCTGGCCCTTGGGACGAAAAAAGCCGGCGTGTGCCGGCTTCTGCAATCCCGGATCCCACATGTGTGAAAGCCTGAGTTTTCCAGAAGCCCTATCCAGGGTTACTGTTGTTGGTTTCGCGGCCTTTGCAGGCCAGCTGGTTGGGTGGAGCACTCCCCTCCGTCCGGAGGAAAGTGAATCAGTTTCTCACTGGTGGTATATCGGTGTCAAGCTCTTCTTGATATTTGTGCAGGCGTCGAGCAACGCCAAGTAGTTTGGCCCTGGTCCTGTGGACCTACGAGCGGACCGGCGTTTGCACGAAAAGCTCCGCCGGCTTCCCGCGGACCCCGCGACGCATCTGCCCGGTTGCTTGGAGATACGGGAGCATCGTCCGTCGGAAGGTGTCGGCAACGAGGTGCTCCCCGAGAACCGCCTCGTGCAGCATCCGTAGATCGAGCATGGTGAAGGCGCCATCCGGTTCGTAGACGCCGTCTGGGGTTGAGACCTTGTTCGCTACGAACTCGGGGCCGCTGAACCCGTGCAACAGACGGGCGGGGTCTGGAGAGCGTCGGTATTCGGCCCGCAGGGTCTCGACCGCGGTGGCAACGATTTTCGCGTGGTCATACTGGAGCCGAGGCAGCTCGTCGACTGGCACGAGCTTCGTGCGCTCGGTTTCGAGGATCCGGTCGATCGGTACCGCATCCAGATGCGCCACCGACAGAACCCACCCGCGGTCATCACGCCCAGGTTCATCGAAAACTCGAAGCTGCCGTGGGCGAAGGCCCTCGACGCCGGCCTTCTCGCGGAGCGACCGGAGCACTGCCTCAGCCAGCCTCTCGCCGGCGTGGAGGAAGGTCCCGGGCAGCCGCCACTGGTCGCCGCCATCCGCGACGGCGTCATTGGTCTTCGTCAAGAGCACGCTCAGTCGGCCAGAATCCGGCACAGTGAGCATCGCTGTGTCGACCGCCACAGATGGCCGAGGGTAGTCCTCAAGGGACTTGCCGGCACTGTCGCGGTAGGAGTTCGTGGTATGCGGGGCCATGTAAAAAGATTAGCGCACAATTCGCCAATGTCGACGTGAGGGTGCATACTGATAGCAGAAGCCATTTAGGCGAGATGTTAGCTAAAGGAGATCCTTATGTCAGATGAGATGCCCCAGTCCTTCAAGGACGGAGAGTTCGGCTACGCCCCGTGCGTCATGCTTGGCGGCCCACTCGACGGGAGGCGCTACAAGCTCCCCATCCTGCCGAACGGCGCGGTGCCCGACGGGTTCGGTCACCCTCTGCAGCAGCCGCCCGAGAACAGCCCTCTCGCCTACTACTACCGGGCGTATGACGAGACGATCGGTGACTACTACGTCTTCATCTACCAGGGGACCCGTGGACCGGGTGGCAACCGTGCGCTCGTTGACACGCCCGTGATCGGTGAGAACACCTGTGAGGGCTACGGTGCCGGCCCGCGCACCGAATCGCGCATGGCCGAACGAGGAGAATGAACCAGATGAACGAAAACCTGGGCCCAGAGGCGCTGAAAGCCCGGCAGCTGGATCGCGCGATCGGCGCGGTCCTCGCCTCGGCGGCCGGCGACGCCCTCGGGTCGCAATACGAGTCCGGTCGTGCCTCCGAAGATGGCCGCCCAGTCGAGTTCGGGGTCGGCCACTTCGGGCACGCCCGCGGCGAGTGGACCGATGACACCTCGATGGCCGTGCCCATCCTGCAGGCGCTCGCCCGCGGCGACTCGCTCAACGACTCGGCCACGCTCAGGCGGATCGTCGAGGAGTGGTTCGAGTGGTCGCGCAGCTCGCTCGACGTGGGTGCTCAGACCGCTGCGGTGCTCGGAGCACTCGGCGGCGAATACACCGAGGCGCACGCGCGAGCCGCCGCCCGCTCGGTGCACGAGCGATCAGGGCGCAGCGCGGGCAACGGGTCGCTCATGCGCACGGGGCCGGTCGCCCTCGGCTACCTCGATGACGGGCGGGAGGAAGCGCTCATCGACGCCGCCGGGCGGCTCGCGCAACTCACCCACTGGGAGCACGACAACGTTGACGCGTGCGTGCTGTGGTGCCTCGCCATCCGTCACGCCGTCCGCACGGGCGAGCTCGACATCCGCGCCCAGCTCGACTGGCTGCCGGCCGAGCGGCGCCACCGGTGGGCTGGGCTCATCGACGTGGCACTCGCTCCGGATGCCCACCCGCGCGACTTTACGGCGCAGAACGGCTGGGTCGTGCGCGCGTTCCAGGGCGCGCTCGCCGCGGTCGCCGGTGCCCGGGCTGCGGATGGCCGCACCCAGGTGGTGGACGCGCTCGAGCGGGCGGTGCGCGGCGGCAACGACACGGACACCGTGGCCGCCATCGCGGGATCGCTCGCCGGTGCGCTGTGGGGCGCAAGCCAGGTGCCGCTTGCGTGGAAGCGCATCCTGCACGGATGGCCGGGACTGGATGCGAACGGACTCACCGACCTCGCCTTCCTGGCGACGCGTGCCGGCAAGTCGACGAGCGACGGATGGCCGACGGGGGTGCTCCTGCCGACAGCTCAGTTCGCGCACACGGCGGCGCGGAGGCATCCGCACGACGACGGCGTCTGGCTCGGATCGCTGAGTGCCCTCGCCGAACTGCCGCCCGAGATCGGGGCTGTCGTCTCACTGTCTCGTGTCGGAGCCGAGCAGGTGCCGGAGGGGCTGGAGAGCATCCGGGTGTGGCTCGTCGATCAGCCCGGCCACAACGCGAACCTCGACTGGGTTCTCACGGATGCCGTGGATACCGTCGCCGCCCTGCGCGCGGAGGGCTCGCAGGTCTTCGTGCACTGCGCCGAGGCCCGAAGCCGCACGGCCGCGGTGGCGGCGCTTTATGCGATTCGCCACTGCGGCGTCGCGCCTGCACAGGCGTGGGCGGATGTCGCTGCCGTGCTCCCGCACTTCGCCCCCGCCGCGGAACTGCGGGAGGCGGTCGCACGGATCGCTGAGTTTGCTAGTTCCCGAACGCTCTGAGTTCGACGATCTCGACGAGCGCGCTTGGATCCCGGCTCTCGTCGTACTCTCGCAGCAGGTCGATATAGCGGCGCTTGTCGAGGTCCCAGTCGCACAGGTCGGGTGTGGCGGTGTCTTGGGCAGCGGCGAACACGAGGTCCGCCAGCAATCGCGTCGTGCGCCCGTTGCCATCGGTGAAAGGGTGGATGCGAACGATGTCCGCGTGGACGACGATGAAGTTCCCGAACGAAGTAGTCTGCCAACAGTTCGTCCCATGCAAGACTGCCCTCGATTACCGAGGTGAGAAGCTCCTCTGCAACCTCGTCCTGCACCGTCTGCTCAAGGTCAAAGACCGCAGCCCGGGTGGGGTTGTCGCCGAGCGCTTCGCGGACAGCTGGCAACAACGCATCCAACTCCTCACCGTCGAGGGGTGTCTCGCCACAACCGGGCGAGAGGGGCATCAGGCGTTCTTGCGACGTTCGGCCAGGAACTGCTCGGCACGCGGCGAACGCACAAAAGTATTCGGCACGACTCGCCGCTCAAGCTTCGCCGACGCGCGGGTCGAGACAGCGACGGCGCGCTTGACTGCGGCATTGTTGACAACACGACGCTCCACGACCATCACCTCCCGCATCTGACCCAAACGGGTCAATGGTACCCGCAGAGCTGCCGGTATGCCTATGCGTCATGCGGGTCCTGAAAGGCACGTCTACGTACACAATCTGTTGCATCCGATGGGTTCCGCTCGTAACAACGTCAGTGGTGAAGTGGTGATGCCGATCGCCGGAGTAGAATTCCCCAATGCTTCCTGACGGCTGGATCGAGCACCGGCGCGAGAGCGATCGCGAGCTCGTGGGGTGGATCGCGC
>JACZCT010029721.1_pt1 | contig 22759 bp, 26 predicted proteins | sample 8641871 | NCBI WGS metagenome assembly JACZCT01 (sample SAMN15324604, study PRJNA640507) | soil metagenome | isolation source: monocropping sugarcane control | place: China: Luxin town, Laibin City, Guangxi Province | collected 2019-07-25 | depth 10cm m | reverse complement strand
TAGATCATTCCATCAAAATGAGAATCCAATACCCATCACTGAAGATGAAGCGGATAAATTAGAATCTGTCTTAAAAAATTGTCCCACAAGAGTGCAGCATAATATTATTAATAAACTAGAAAAATCCGATGGTTTTGCTAATCACGAACATAGATTCGCTATACTTTTTGGTGTGATTATGAGTCAAACAATAAAGAAGTTGCTGCAGCAATCGCCTATAAGCTATATAAACAAGGATGGAGTGTGAAGACCTTATCTGCGGAATCCGTTTTTGGAGAAAATAGCGATCACACAGCTATAAGACTTGCAAACGAATTAAAAGCTATTGAAACATCAGACAGCCCCACAATAATGCTTTTTTCCGACTTAAACCAATTACTTGAATATAATGCTAACACATATGGCAATTCTGATCCAACACGGAAAGGTTTTATGAGTTTTATTCATGATCAAAACGATCATGATCCTGAGTTAACGGATGCAGTCTTTTGGAGTTTTCTTAATAAACAACAAAGTAATAAAAAGTTTTTTCTTATTGGAACTATGAATAATATACAAAATTTACCTCAGCCTACTAAACGTAGAATAATTATGAACATCGTAGAGTTTCCATCTAAATCATAGTTTTTTTAAAGATCAATTTTACAATAAAAAGAAGAGCCTTACATGTTTGTAAAGGCTCTTCTTTTTATATAGTTTTTTGACCTGATCGTAAAAAAGAATTACTATTCAAGTATAGATATTAAAGCTGCTATAGCCCTTACTAGGCTAGGCTTATAAGCGCAGCAAAAATGAACCGCTAAAGAAAGTTCCTCATGAAAAAAACATCCATAACCATAGCACTTATCGCTATAGTATCGGCACTTATATGGTACAAAGCGCAACAAACACCTGCTTCTACTACGGCAAATACAGACACCGTGATTGTCGGGATCAATAGCGAATTCCCACCATTTTCATTTAAAGAAAATGATACATTTGTTGGTTTTGATATAGATGTTATACAGGAAGCGCTTAAACGGCTTAAAAAAAGAATTTCTTTTAAAGATATGCCTTTTGACGCATTAATTCCTGAGATCCAGGTGGGCAATATTCACGTTATTGCTGCAGGCATGACTCCTACTGAAGAACGCGCAAAACGAGCCTTTTTTACGCATCCACATTTAACGGGAAATCCGTTAGTTATCATCAGCCCTAAGACTCATGGACCTTTAACCAGCATTGATGATTTAAGAGGAAAAACAGTAGTTGTTAATGAAGGATATATAGCCGATTCATTTATGTCTGAACAACCAGGCGTTGATCTTTTGAGAATTTCTTCCAATTTAGTGAGTGACGGAATGCTTACCCTCCAAACAGGCAGAGCCGATGCTTTTGTTACTGCATCGTATTCAATCAAACCTTATTTTGAAAAATATGATATCAACAATTTTTATGTAACTCCAATTGCCAACACAGAAGAAACAAGTGCATTTGCAGTATCAAGACATTATCCTGATCTACGCAGAGATATTCAAGTTATGCTCAATGAAATGGAAGAAGATGGAACATTAGCTGGGCTGAAAACAAAATGGAACCTGTCATGATAATAGATTTTAATCTTATTATTGAATATCTACCTGTATTGCTGAAAGGACTTATCGTTACCTTACAGATTGCTGGAGCCGGTTGCTGCATAGGTTTATTGCTCGGGATAACTCTTGCACTCATGCAAACAAGCCATAATAAAATTCTTCGCGTAATAGTTAACGTGTATGTAGTAATCATTCGTGGTACACCTATGCTTATCCAAATTGTTTTTGCCAATCTTCTTTTGCCTCAGGTTGGTATTTCTGCATTTTGGACCGCTATAATTGCCATCGGTCTTAATAGTGCTGCATATATCAGTCAAATAATGCGATCAGGAATAAGATCTGTTGGTATTGGTCAAATTGAAGCAGCAAAAGCACTTGGCTTTTCCACTCAAGATGCAATTCGATACATTGTATTGCCCCAAGCATTACGAACAACGTTACCTGCTTTAGGCAATGAATTTGTAACGCTTATTAAGGATTCTGCACTTGCTTCTCTTATTGGAGTTTCGGAATTGACTAAACAAGGTAATTTTGTAAAAAGCAGAACTTTTGACGCTATCACTGTTTATTTTGCCGTGGCCATTTTATATCTTATACTCACCTCTACCGTATCGTTCCTTGTTGCACGCCTAGAGAAAAGGATGAATATTCATGCTCAAGATTAATCAGCTTACCAAATCATTCGGTTCAAAAAATATTTTAAACGATATCAATCTCACCATAAAAAAAGGTGAAATCGCTGTATTTTTGGGCTCCTCTGGTGTCGGCAAATCAACGTTGCTCCGTATATTAAATAATTTAGAAACAATCAATAGCGGAACTATAACATTAGATAATAAAGAACTTGATCTTGCAACTATCAATACCACACACACTGTTGGCATGGTTTTTCAACATTTTAACTTATTTGATCATTTAACAGTGGAACAAAATATTACATTGCCTTTGGAAAGAATACTCAAGAAAAGTCCGTCAGATGCTATAAAACTAGCACACCATTTATTAAATCGTTATGGATTACTAGATAAAAATAATAAATACGCTTTTCAGCTTTCCGGTGGACAAAAACAACGCCTTGCAATTGCGCGTGCAATCGCTATGGAACCAAAAATTATTTGCTTAGATGAACCAACCTCGGCCCTTGATCCTGTGCTTACTTCGTATGTTGCAAACAACATTCAACAACTTGCAACGGATGGATATATTGTGCTTGTTGCAACACATGATACTGATCTGATTGCAAAACTTAATTGCACTATCTATTTAATGAGCGAGGGCAGTATTATCGAAACGGCGCAATCAGAAGATTTAAAGAATGATCCTGATAGTTATCCAAAAATTAAAAAATTTATCGCGGGACATGAGTAAGGATTAAATAAATACCCACACAAAAAGGAACATTTTCAATGAAGCGATTAATGACTATTACCATTCTTCTTACGTACTTTTTTTCTATTTCAGCCATGAATCTTGCGTTGCGACAATCAGTTCGCTCACCTCGCTTATCACATAAAAAAGGTCCTTCTTATTATTCAACTCAAGTGAATAATAGAAAACAAACCATTTCTCAAATCATGAGGGAAAACAAACAGAGTATGCTTAATAATATAGCCTCTGTAGGTAATATTATTTCAGCAGGTCTTACCAGTTATCCTCTTTTATTATTACCCATTGCATCGCAACAATTAGAAGAAACGGTCAATTATTCACATCAACAAATAGCCCTACAAAGAAATGATTCGCAAGCAATGAGAGATTTTGATCTTTTTATAAAAACAAAGCCTTATATCCTTGATGATATGAAAAGAATAAAAGTAATAAATGAAAAAATAGAAACGTTGCAAGGAAGCTACCAATCAACAAATCAGCAACTTATAGATGAAAATGCAACGCTGTATGCTCAACAATATAAAATAGATATCAACGAATTAGAAAAACAAAAAAAGTGTTATGAACAAGGAGTTATCACTGCAATGACATCTTTTTTTACCACATACGCCTCATTGGATATATCGCATTTTTTAGAAGATAATAAAAAACAGCTCGAACGATTGCAAAATTTATCTTATTACGCTCGTGGTTCGCGGCTCTGCTCTCTTCCACTTGCGGCACTGCCATTAATGTTTCGCGATGCATCAAACTATGCTGAGAGCAAAAATCCTTTCGATGCATTTGCAGCTTCATTACCTGTATCACTCTGCACAATTCCTTACTTGGCACTTATGATGTTGCCTGTTGAAGGAATGCCACTATCTGTTCAGGTATCTTATTGGGTATCTCTTCTGCTGAGTACAAAAGCGGCATATAATAATACAAATGCTTCTTCGACACTCAGAAACAAAATATGCGACCAGGTCACAAACCTTGAGCATGCAATCAAAATATTAGAAATACAACAGGAATTGCATCTACAAAAAACTCGAAGTAAATAATAAGCCTGTTGAAAAATTTAATAGATTTTGCTATAAAGATTGCTTTATCTATTACATAAATCAAGGCCATCAATTTACCACCAATGCATTAACTATTTTTTTTATTTTTTCTCGTACCTCTTTATCTTCAACCCAACGACTTGTGTTACCAGATAATGGCTTTAAATTGATGGTAGAATAAAATTCAATCCAGTCTTGCATAGATTTATAAGGATAAATATTGATACCCCAAAGATTTTCCTGCAGGCAACCTTCTTGCAATAATATAGTTTCTGCATCTACATGCATAAAGACATCAAGAGCCATAATATTACTTTCAACATCAACCACAACTTTGACAAAACAATCTGGAGTTTTTTCGGCGATTTTCCTTAATTCATCAAGAGCAATTTTATCTCGGACAATACGCATTATATCCTCTTGGCAATCAATCACACACTCAGTTTATCTTTTAACATGTCTTAATAACCTTTGACCTAATGGTTTTTTTCTTAATCTACCACATATGTTTAAACGCGATATAAAAAGAAAAATGTCGATAACAAAAGGATATCAAAAGTAGAGGCTTGACAAAGCAGTAGACGCTTGTTAGCATTATCCTAACTTTGCTACAGCAATATGGAAACAACGAACAATTGCAGGCAAAGCTTTTATACCGAAATAAAACGTCCCTAACTGAACAATACATTTTTACGTATTGTTCACCCCCCTAACCCTTCAGCTTGTTCAAAGTTGAAGGGATTTTTTTATAGCCTAGTTAAAGAAAAAATCTCAGAACTTTTTCACCAAGATAATTCCAACATCACAACTTAATTGAAAAGTATTCTCTTTCATACGCGTTATAGCAAGATGAGATATTTTGATCATCTGTTCTGAATCTTTAATTGTTTTAAAAAAAGATAATATGCGTTCTATTGATCCAATAACTTGACTATGTGATGAATCTTTTGCGTACCATTTTTTATCATTTTCTTTGCACAATCCATATGAATTAAGTGCAAGATCTGATTTTGTAACCATATCAAAAACAAACTGCATACGCTTAGAACATTCTACTTCTTTCTTATCATCTGCAACGATATGATCTGCGATATTTTTTTTATTTGTATCAATAGAAATCGAAATTTCTTTATTACTTTTTTTGAGTTGTTCACTATCTTCATGCTGTTTTTGCAAATGTGCAAGTTCAACTTGAAGTAAGGTGATATTCGCAATGAGCGGCATATAAATACCATAAAAATTAATAACGCCAAACATTGCTAAAATAAAAAGCGTTGCAATATAGCAACGCTTAATATCTGTATGGGCAATGTAATTATAAATCGCATTATTACGAGGAATAAAATACATTACAGACTCCTTATCTTTGTCTTTCTTTGCCGAGACCTCCATGTGAAGTGTAACGTAGGATCATTTTACATCTTAATCCACTGCATAGGATCAACAGGAATATTATTAATACGCATTTCCCAATGCAAATGATATCCAGTAGCAAAACCCGTTTTCCCTGTAGTACCCAGCGGATTACCTTGTGCAATCCTTTGTCCCACTTCAATATCGGCAAAATCTTCTAAGTGATAAAAGAGTGACAAAATACCAAGGCCATGATCAACAATTACTGTATTACCGCTTGGAGCAAATCTATCTTTCATTACAACAACACCATCTTGCGGCGCCCAAACAACAGAACGAGGCATATTAATTACATCGACTGCTTTATGTGCGTAACGTCCCTTATGTTGTGTTGTACGAATAGTTCCATAATCACACGTCACCCGTTGAATTTCTATTGGCGCACAAAAGGTTCCACGCCATAATTTTTCTCGCGGTGATTGTGCAGAGAGTTCAGCAATCTCATCTTCTAAACATTTACCATCGCGTCCAAGAGCCTTCTCTTCTTGTACCTTGTTAGATGTCACGGTAATAACTTCTTTTTTAAAAGGAAATATAACGATTTGGAATTTATTATCAAGATGCAGAGCATTACCAACTTTATCTTCGATATCTACCGATAATAAATATTCATTTGGTTGCTCTTCACACTCAATGGGTATATAGCATTCATATATTTTTGATCCTTTGCTCTCCGGAAAACATTCAAATGAACGAGATAACGCATTAATATGCGCGCATTTAATTTCTTTATTCACCTGAAATTGAATATGTAATGTTCTGCCTTGGAATACTTTATAAGGAGAGCCTGTTTTTACAAAAACTGCCTGCAAAGGCATATTATCTACATAAAAATCTCGATCAACTAAAACTTTATTACGCTTAAAAGTATTATCGGCGAATTCTACTTTTAATGTATGTTTACCATTGCTGAGTGTTTTAGTTGGAATAGCAAAGGATTGCCCTTCTTGATGTGCTTTCACTCTAACGCCCTGGGCTAATGATTGGCCATCAAGCCACAATGCAACATCCCCCGTTTTATCTGCTATTACACAGCATTTAACTTCTCCTGCATGATAACAATTCTCATTAACTCCGTTAATGCTTACACATGCAACTGTTGTATCTAAAAAATATACATATGTCTGCCAACCAATCCATGAAATAATAAGCAAAACAATAAGTTTAGGGAGATGTCTAAAAAGATTCATAGTAAATACCTTCAAACAAAAAATAACGCATTAATATAATTGTACCCAGTATAGTTATTTTTAAGTTGAAGGTAAAAAAACTCATCCAATTAAATTCGGTAATACTTTCAATATTTCAATCAAAGGTATAGCTTGTACTGCACCATGATATTCTTTTTGTTTCCCCAAAAATACAATATATAATTTTGCTTCTGGATATTCATCTTATACCCCATCCTTCGTTACCGGCAGCACACCCTTTTTGCTCGTCTTTTTGCCGCCGCCTCCCCCAGTTGACAAAACATTTACAATTAGTAAACTTATTATTATAAATGAAACGATATAATAAAGGAATATACAATGAAAAAACTACTAATAACAGCATTTTTAGGCCTTTTCGGCTTTTCAAGCCAATGTGGAACCATTGTTATAAATCCAATATTTTATATTATGAGCAAAATAATAGGTTCTAGTTCCATTCAAGGATCTGGTATACCAAAAACGCAACATCTTCCTATTGAAGGCATACGTCATATTTCTGCATCAGGAATGGGCAGCCTTTTTATTAAACAATGCGAAAACCCGCAAGATTGTATCGAAAAACTTACCATAACTGCCGATGATAATATTTTAGATTTTCTTCAGCAAAAAAAACGATTCGATAAACTTGAGCTGGGCACAAAAGATAATGTTTCTCTTTCTATCAAAACACCAATCGAATACCACGTAATTGTTAAAAATATACACAGCATATCTCAATCTGGATTAATAAACATAACAACTGAGCCAATCGTAACAGAAACGCTTGCCGTCACTTCATTTGGAGGTGGCACTATTATAATGCAAGACATCAATGCTAAAGAATTAAAAATTAAAACTCAGAGTAATATCAAGGCACATATTGAAACCGATATCTTGGACATTGATCAAAATGGAAATAACACAATCACGCTTGAAGGTCACGCAAACCATCAAGAAATAAGATTAAAGGGAAATATAGACTACCAAGCAAAAGATCTCGAAAGCAATAGCGCCTCATTTTCTTTTTTTGGTAATGGGAATATACATCTCAATGCTAAAGAAGAAATAAAAGGCTCTATATATGGAAATGCATCAGGAACATATAATGGAAAATATAGTCCAGAAGTAAATGTTAAAACGTATGGCTTAGGAAGATTTAAAAAATCTTAATCTTAGAAAATTTATACCCAATTCAAAGAAAGGACCCCATTATATTTGGAGTCCTTTCTTGCTATACTAAAATTATGAAGCTAACCACTAAAAAACTAGAAAAGTCTATTCCAAAGCTCACCGGCGTCTATCTCTTTAAAGACGCCCAGGGCACTATTATCTATATCGGTAAGGCTAAAAACCTCCATCACCGAGTGAGCTCCTATTTCCAAAAATGTGATACTGATTGGAAAATAAACCAGCTTATTAATGAATATGCCGATATAGACTATATATTGACCCCAACAGAAACGGAAAGTCTGCTTCTAGAGGCTGAATTAGTCCAAAAATATAAGCCACGGTTCAATGTACTTCTTAAAGATGGGCAACCATTCCTTTATATTCTTTTTACATCTGTCGAATTGCCTACTATTGAGCTTGTACGTAATAAAAAGAAAAAAGGCACTTATTTTGGACCATTTATAGAAAAAGGCCCCGCTCGCAAAACCTATCATTTTTTAAAACGAACTTTTCATCTTAATTTATGTAATAAAAAAATAGAATTGGGATGTTTAGATTATCACATCGGTAATTGTGCGGGAAGCTGCAAACCAGATTTTGATACCAGTGATTATGTCTTTCGTATCTCACTGGCACAGCAAGCCTTAAAAAACAATCAAGAAGGTTTTATTGAGCAAGTAAAAGAACAGATGAAAAAGTATATTGCAAAGTTTGAATTTGAAAAAGCAAAAAACCTCAATGAATATCTGCAGAACGTGGATGCTATATTTGCTACACTCAATACCCATTTTAGCACTGATAAGTTTGCTACTGATATTTTTGTTGCAAGTACCGTAACACCATATCAAGAACAAATAGATACTAGTATTAATGTAGGATTACAAAAATTTTTAGGATTTGCCACGCCAGTGCGCACCATTGATTGTTTTGATATTTCTCATTTTCAAAGCAGTTATTTGGTAGGTTCTTGCGTACGATTTACTGATGGCAAACCAGAAAGACATATGTTTCGCCATTTCAAAATTAAAACATTAACCGAACAAAATGATTACGCTGCATTGCAAGAGATTATATCTCGTCGATATAAAGATAAAAGCAATCTTCCTGATTTAATTGTTATTGATGGCGGCAAAGGCCAATTGAGTGCAGCACAATATGTTTTACCAGATGCACACATAGTAAGTTTGGCCAAACGAGAAGAAACATTATACGGGCCGCAATTTCCACAAGGCGTTCGCCTTGATATACAAACAGAAGTAGGACGATTACTGATAGCATTACGCGACTATGCTCACCATTTTGCTGTTAGTTTTCATAGAAGAAAAAGAAAAGACGGTTGGCTCAATTAATCAAATCTCGCTTTATTATTCTCCACGCGCACGCAACCCATAAAGAATTATTTGTGCATTTGAAACATAAATAATTCTTTATTCACACCGCTAAATCGCTCTGAGCTAATGTTACTACTACAATATAATTTCTGCACTGCGATATTCCGTATAAAGCCCCTCCTATGAGAATACCCGCGTCAATTATGCCACCAATTGAATATGATATAGCGCCGGCCACAGGGTAACCATTATCACAAAGCACGCGGCCCAGCCCCCAAGACAACTGCATAGAAGCCAGTAATGACAACATAAGGCACCTTTTTGATGTATCACAAACTTCATAATCTCCACATAGCCCCAATTTTAGTCGTTGCCAAAAAGAAGGAAGTCGTATTACTTGGGCTCCTTCTAGATCGTAAGACAGAAGCTGAGCTATTGTTTCATAATTTTCTGAAGAAAGCACAGAATCACTTGTTCCATCAAAGAAACTACTCAATCTTGAGGGATTGACTGCTGAACGTATTGCTCTTCTTTCTTCTTGCGAAAGCATAAGAAATGTACCAAACTGTATTTCTTTACCACCGATTTTGATTGGATTTTTTTTAAAATTTTTATACAGCGTAATTGCTTGTATCATCGGAGTAATAAAAAAACGATCACTATTATATCGTTGATCATCTTCATCATATGCAAAACAAAGAATTTTCAAACACAATTCGTTTGGTAACATTGCAATATTAAAAGTAAGATTAGAGGTTAATACATGCTTGAACTTTTGTTGTTGTTCGCATGATAATTTTTCAACACTACAACGAATATCTTTCATCGGTATATTCAAGATTTGTTCACAGTACTCAATAGGATATATTTTGGGAGCCATATTAAGTTCGAGTGTTTTTCTTCTTGTGCTTAAAAGCGAAGCGTTATTATCAGTTTGTTTTGCTAAATCCATTCCAATCGAGAAACAATTACTAGTCAATAAAGTGATAAACATAATATAAATATTATCCATGTATTGCTCCAAAAATATTTATAAACCTTCAAAGATCTATAGTTTTTCGCATGTTTATTTTCTTAGTTGGACACAATAATGCTTTAATTATTACGCCATAGCTTATTGCAGTACCTACCCCACACATTATACTTGCAGGTAAAGAAAATCCATAATTATATGCGTATGTACTCGATACGATAGTCGCCATGGGGCCAGAAAGAACCGCAGAAGCTGTAAGAGCATCACGTAAAGTAAATTCATAAACAATAACTGATCTTTTGTCAGAATTCGTTAATGATTGTTTCTGCATTGTATAAATGCTACAGAAACTATATAACATGATCATCATTACAGAAATATTTTTTTTCATATACTACTTCCCTGCTATTTTAAAAAAAATAATTATTATCAAGTTACTCGATAGAAAATTTTTTTCGATTATAATGGTACGCATAATAAATACAATAACATTCCGTTTAATTCAACTTTTTATAGGAGCTCTCATGACAAAAAAAATAGTTGCTCTTTGTGCATTACTCAGCATCAATAGCTTTGTAAGCGCTAATAGTTATCCAGCAGAACAAGGATATCAAGCGCCAAATGAAGGCCATCATGGTCATCATTATGGAGATCACCATCATAATCATTCTGATAAAATTGCTGATGAAGCAGATAAGCGAAAACTTAAACAATTAGACGAACAAGATGCGGATGCTAATTCCTATATTAAATTTTCACGGATTGGTCTAACAACAGGCGTAGTTGTAGCTGTAGCAGCAGGTTGGGCCAAAAAACGCAATGTAGTATTAACCGGACTTGCACTGGGTGTTGGTTCTGTTGGAGTTGGATATTATAATCATCAAGGAAACAAAGAACGAGCAAAGGAAAGAAAAGAAATTTTAGAAAGGCGTGCAAAAAATAACCATTCTCATTAATAAATGCACAAAATAGAAAGAGCGCTCCGTAAAAAGAACGCCTTTTTTATTTATAATTCCACTTCTATAGCATCTAAACTTGCCCTGTGATAATAAGCTGCAAAAAATAATCCTTCTAAACAACACGTAAAACCCATTGCAATGGGCAAAGATAGAATCGGATATACAAAAAGACTAGCTGTACTCATCATGATCGGTCCAAATACGCATCCCTCTACATATTCATCTCTAACAATTCTTAGTTTAAGATCTTGAATTATTTCTTTATTTTTCATTAATAAGATGGTTTTGAAAGTTTTTTCCGAAATAATACTCGTTTTTGCATCAATCATTTTCTCAATTAGAGCAAATGGTCGAGAAACACCATGTATTTGCTCTACTTCTTTTTTAGAATATCTGAATAACGTTCCTGCAGAATATTCTTTATTACTTATTTTTAAAGGAGCATATGATTTTACATACTCATAATACTTAAAAGCCTCCAAAATTGGCTTTGTATCAAATGCATGTGCTGATTCTATATCATGATCAAGCATAATTGTCAGGATTTTGTGTCTAATTTCCTTGGGGCACATTGCAAAAGAAACTAGTAACGACTGTTTTATATTATGATTCACATATTCTTTCTTTTTTTTGCTTAATGCATTATATCCGCGCCAAACATCGTTAAAAGAAAATAAATATGGAATTATATTTTGCTTTTCTTTGAATTTTTGCTGAAAGCTAAGATGATACTTTTTTTTCCTAAGAATCATATTGTCCTGATTTCTCATGGCACTCGTATTGCCAAACATAAACAGAATCCCACTTAATAAAAAAAGCAATTTCTTCACTTTGTTGTCCCTAAAAAATGTTTCATGTTAGTATTTGAAAAAAAGTATATACCATCAGAAAAAAATGAATATTATATGAAATACATATACATAGCAAATTGGAAAATGAACCTTGGCTATCATGAGAGTATTAGTTACTGCATACAAAATCTTGATCGATTGCAAACATTATCTAACGTTACTCATATTGTTCTGTGCCCTTCATTTGTTGCTCTTGCTCCAATAATTGAAATACTTAAAAATAGCAGCATCTCCATCGGTACACAGAATTGCTCTGTATATAAATCTGGTTCATATACTGGCGAAGTATCAGCACAATCATTAGCGGAAATAGGCGTTACGTATTGCATTGTGGGACATAGTGAAAGACGAATGTATTTTGGAGAAACAACTGATACCATTATTAAGAAAATAAATCTTTTGCTCGATAATAACATTCAACCAATTATTTGTATTGGAGAAACAAAAGAACATTTTGAACAGAATGCAACATTAACGGTTTTAGCTGAACAGCTAAAACCAATTATGGAAAGCATATATAAAAAAAATGGTCCACTACTGATTGCTTATGAACCAATTTGGTCAATCGGTAGCGGTGTTATCCCAGAGAATACTTATCTTGAAGAAGTTTTTGCATGGATTGCAAAGCTTATTACATCTTATAAACCTGAACACGCATCACAGCTGTTATATGGCGGCAGTGTTACTGAAAAAAATATCGCCCAACTAAAAACCATTTCCAATATTGATGGTTTTTTAGTGGGCGGAGCAAGTATTCATTTTGAACAATTTTCTGCAATTATAAAACTGTCTTGATATGTATCATAATATGCTTCTTAATCATTTTGCTCTTTAGATTCACTATCGCTCTCACTATTATCATTGGAATACCAAATTTCATCTTCAGCGCAGCATCGATGATACCCACAAATACATCCTTCTGTGCATATAGCTGCACACAAAGGAGGCGCTATTGTTATTGGTGCAGTACAGAGAGCCCATGGAAGCGTAGCAACGGGCCCAGTCAACATTGTAATCAAAAAACCTAATCCAAAAGGGATTGATGCCACTGCGATAGGAGTGAAAACCTTATGTGCATATAGATCACAAAACTCTGAAGGAGCTCCACCTTCAGAGTCAACAAAACAAGAACCTCTGACCTTCTTGACACGTATACGCAACCCTTCTCTAATTTCTTTAGGCATATCACGTAGAGCATCTTTATGCGCTTGAGAAATTACTTGATTATTAAATCCGCACAAAGATCTAATACAATTCGGATGTTCAATATCATAAATAATTTTTCTATGATCTTCAGATAAAGAATCTCTAACTTTAGCATCAATTCCTTTGTTTCCAATAATTGATGCTGGAACGAGATTTAATTGAACCAGTCGATTGTATGAGTTGTTTTCTGCTGAAAATAATACACCCGGAATTGCCAAAACCAACATGAAAATTATAAGGTTTTTTTTCATTGTCTCTTTCTTTTTCATCATTATCTCACCTTCTCCTTTTGGGTAATTTTATAACTCTATACGATTGATATAAAAATAGATAAAATCTAAAAAAACTAGAAGTTTTTTCTTGCTTACAAGAGGATCCTCTATACTGTTTATACAAAAAATACAACAAGATGTTGGACTTTAATGCTCTACCCATCACTCATATTGAAAAGCAGAATTGATGAAAACTAAAAAAACTAAAGAAAAAAAATAAACCTGCTATACTCAAATTTACAGATACTCTCAGTTTAAAGGAAAATTAATGCTATACGGCTTTTTACTTACTCTCTACTTAATTAATTGCTTTTTACTCGTCCTTATCATCCTTATGCAAAAAGGCAAAGGCGGCTTAGGTCTTGGTGGTTTAGGTGGCGGCGCTCAAATGATTTTTGGTGGCGGCGGTGGACAAGATTTATTTCAGAAGATTACCTGGATTCTTGGATCTATTTTTATGGTAGGTGCCATGATTCTTTCTCTCATGAAATCAACCGAACATAAAAAATTCAGATATGTTAACAGTAAATACGTAACTCAGCAATCATTACCACAACCAACTTCTACCCCGATTGATAGTGACGAAGAATAAAAGAAATCATATAAAACAAAACGCAAGATGGGGTTACATGCGTGGTAATTGAATTCATCAATTATATAGGTGCTTTGGCCATTGATATCTGTACCAGCTTGGGTGCATTTACTATTTTTTTTCTAAAAGCATTAAAAGCTCTTTTCACCACAAAACTCAAAGTTTCTAAAACATTTTTCCAAATGAATCGGATTGGTGTTGAATCTTTGAGTATTGTAGTTTTAACTGGTTTATTCACTGGGATGGTTCTTGCGTTGCAAACGTATATTGGCTTTCAGCGCGTAGGCGGAGAACAATTTATTGGTGCAATTGTTGCGCTTGGTTTAATTCGCGAACTTGGACCAGTGCTCACTGCACTCATGGTAACGGGACGTGCAGGATCGGCCATTACTGCAGAAATTGGCACTATGATCATCACCGAACAAGTTGATGCATTAACAACACTGCGCATTAATATTTTTCAGTATCTTGTTGTTCCTCGTATTGTTGCAAGCACTATAATATTGCCATTTTTGACACTCTTTTCTATGTTTTTTGGTATCATCGGTGGTTATATAGTATGCGTATACGTTTTAGAATTAAGCCCGGAAGATTATGAAAGTAGTATTCGCAATTATGTTGAAATAACTGATATTCATGGTGGATTGAAAAAAGCCGCAATATTTGGTCTCATACTCTCCTGGGTAGGAACCTATAAAGGAATGTATGCCCATGGAGGTGCTCGCGGTGTTGGTACGGCAACAACTCAGTCCGTAGTTGCGAGCTCAATATTAATTTTAATTTCTAACTACTTCCTGACCAAATTACTTGAGCATTTGTAAAAAGAGTTATCATGAAAAAAGAAACTACGCATAAAACCAAAATTAAAATCGTCGATTTACACAAAGAGTTTGATGGACATTGGGTTACGCGCGGAGTTAATCTTGATATTCCAGAAGGTCTTATGACCATCATTATCGGGCGGTCAGGTGAAGGTAAGTCTGTTTTGCTCAAGCAAGTTATTGGCCTGATTAAACCAACCTCTGGCAGTATCATTATTGATGGAACTGATATCACTCAACTCGAAGGCAAAGAACTTGATGACTGTTTTAGCAAATTTGGATATGTTTTTCAATTTGCTGCACTTCTTGATTCATTAAATATTTATGAAAATATTGGGATCACTTTAATTGAACAAGGTAAATCTAAAGAAGAGGTTTTACCCATTGTTAAAGAAAAATTAGCTCTCGTACAATTATCAGAAGAAAATCTATACAAATATCCTTCTGAGTTATCAGGTGGTATGAGAAAACGAGTTGGATTAGCGCGAACATTAGTCACCAATCCAGAAATTATTTTATATGACGAGCCCACTACTGGACTCGATCCTATCACTTCTCACGTTATCCATGAACTTATGTTTGATATGCAAAAAAAACTGAAGCTAACATCAGTGGTCATTTCGCATGATGTAGAAACATTTAAATATGCTGATAAAATTGCTTTACTTCATGAAGGCAAAATTCAATACTTTGGTGATGCAAAAACAATATGGGAATCAGATAATCCCTATATTCATCAATTTATTCGTGGTGATTTAAAAGGTCCGATTACTCAAGAAATCCCTTATTTTAAAGATAAGGCGTGATGATTAGGAGTAATAAATAATGAAAATAAAATTATTCTTCTGCGTAACTATACTGAGCTTTCTTGCTTCAATAACTCAGGGAATGAACCAAAAAACATTATTTTTTCATGAAGCAACTGGCATTCATTACACCAAAAATAACTTTGGCGATATCTTTCCGGAATGGCAAAATATTCCACAGGAACAATTAACTGAGCGTTTATCCGCATTTAGTAACTTATTAAAAGATGATGTACTTGATTCTATTAAAAAAGCAGGCTTTATTTTTTATCACGGAAATAATGATAAAGCTGAATGGATTTTTAAAAATGATTCCTCAATTCCAGAACCTTATACCGCATCAATTGGAGCAGCGATAATCATTAAAAACGGAGATTCTGTGTTGGTTGTTGAAGAAAAAACAAGGCCTGGAATTTTAGGCTTTCCGGGAGGAACAACGGATTTTCAAGGATCATTACGAACAACTGCAGCCCGCTAGCTTAAAGAAGAAATGAGTCTTGAGGTGAATCCTGATGATCTGAAACTTTTTGCTATAATTAATCGCACAAGTATGAATCGCTTTGGTGCCAATGGCGTTGATCATTATTACGTTGTTAACCATAAAGACACATCAGGAAATTTAAATCCTAATCCAAACGCAGCCCTCGGCATAAAACCCGAGGGCATAATTTAAAAGGAGGAATACGTGGATTATGTATTGATCCGGCTACTGCTATACTGGCAAAACATTTGCTCAATAAAAATTTTACGACACATCACGAAACCTTTTTAGATTTTAGGCAACGCTCTAAAAAGAAATCTGAACAAAATCATAACGATATAATGACGATAGAATTTTTTGCCCAAACGGATTATACCAATACATACCAAAAAACAATCTGATTCGAATATAATAAAAAAAGATCGTAAAATTCTTTTGCGAGAGGTGAAGCATGCATCATATTATTTCTCAATTATTGTCCATTCTTTATTACACTATCATTTTCTTATTCATACATTCAACTCCACTCATTTCTATGGATGCGTCGAAAACGCAAAGCTCTAATATAAATACAAAAAAAAAGATTGATATTAAATTAGATGACGGATCAACGTATCCAATTGAAACATGGAAGGTAAAAAAAGAATCAAACACACTATGCGAGTGTTATTATTCTCAAGGTAAAAAAAACCCTATTGTTGTTAATCATATTTCAAAAGAAGAAATAACTCTTTTTGATAAAGCATTAGATAAGCATATTGATTATCGGCGACCAAAGTCTTTTTCAAAATACTTTAAAAAACTTTCTCCTGATAAACAACGAACACTCACTATTGTTGCCGGTCAGCAATCTGCTAATGGCACAAAAAAATTATGCGTGCCATGCCTAACAGCGCAACTTGCGGTTCAATGGCTCGATCACAGCGTTGTTTATAACAGTATCATTAAAAAATATTGCCCTGAACAATTTACTTCACTTTTTATGTATCTTAAATCTTGCATGATTATTGATAATATACATAATAATTTGATCATACAATCACCAGCCTATTCTTATAGTCAAGATGATTGTTTGAAAAAAGAAACTCAAGGAGGTAGTTTTATCTTTGCCCCAAAAATTGAAGACCTTAATATGCATAATTTTGGTGGACAACCAAGTATATATTTATTCAAAGATCTAAAAAATACCCAATACAGAAACATACTTTTCACAACTAAAACAAATCATCTTATTGTACAAGCACAGGATAGAGATGGTACAATTATTGATGAAGCTCTTTTACTGCACAAAGATGTGGATGGACAATCAAATCTTGTGAAAACTATCGTTCATGCCTCACCAATTATGAGAGCCTCTTTTAGCCCTGATGGCAAATGGTTTATTACCTCTTCTTCTGCTATGATGGGAAGGCAGAATAGCAAACTTATGTTGACATATTTAGGCAATTCTCCTGATAATCCTTATTTATCAGATACAATCATTGTACCTAATTGGAATTTTAATTCAGCGCCTCAGTTTAATAACGCATCAACACTTCTTGCATATGGCAAACCAGGACAAGTGCAATTATTTTCTCTTCAAGAAAAGAAAGTAGTTAACACTCTCGAACTACCATCTACCCCATCAAGTAAACCATGGCCGCTAGAAATCACATTCAATCACGATGATACAAGGCTCATTGCCTGTCTTGAGCATGGTAGAAACAACAATAAACATACATTTATGATATGGAATGTAAGCAATCTTAATGATATTAAAGTATTACAATCGCTTGAAATTTCTACAAAACGATCCCCTGATGCGACTATTACCTTTAATTATCCCCAACGAAACACTATCGTAATATCAACAATGCATGAATCATTTTTCTTTGATACAGTCTCAGGAGCATTTTTGGGCAGAACAACGGCTGAAACAGAAGAAAATAATATTCATGGAGTAGCCGCTTGTTCGATTCCACATACATCAATTACCTGCATAGCAACAACAAACAGTGACTTATCAAATTGCGTTAATCTGTATAATCACACATCTGGCAAATGCGTAGGCACTATTCCTTTTACTCAACCATCAATTGTTGGCATAGGAATGACAAAGAATGGAAGATCTTTGGTCACAACATTTGATAAATATAAAGCAATAACAACACAACTCATTACAGATAAAGGCATCGCTCCTATTGTTGAGCTATCAACAAATATGAATCTTATTACTTTTTATGCTTTAATAGAACTATTGAAATCAAAAAAAGAAAATTCTCCTGTTCATATTTCACAGTCTTTATATGAATATATACGGGATTTTTTTGTTGAGGGACAATCATATAAAGAAATTATTCAAAAATATCTTTGCTAAAAAAATAAAGAAGCCATTTGAATATTCAAATGGCTTTATCAATAGATGTTCACAACGTGTACACGATTATTTTTTACTCAAAGCATCTAAACGTCTTCGTTCTTCTACTTGCCTTTGTTGTTCTCTTTGCGCATTTATTGCTGACTGTTCTGCATAATGGCGCTGTGTTGCCGCATATTGCGCTTCTAGTTGTTGTCTTTTTGCTTCTGTCTGTCTTTGCATTTCTACAAACTGGGAATTATTATGCATACAAAAAACTCTGGAACCAAAAAAGCCTAAAAATAATGTTATATAAACTGTCTTCATTGCTTTCTCCTATTTTTAAAAAAACATATGATAAAAATCATTCTTTCTGAAAATCCTTATATAACATACTTGGCTGAATACCACGATTATTTTGGTATTTATTGCTAGAATATTTTGCATAATCACCTTCAATGGTGTGATAGAAAATTTGGCATATTTCTACACCGGCATAGATACGAACCGGTTGCACACAGAAAATTTCAAGCGTCCAATATCCCTTAAAACCAACATCACCAAAACCTGCAGTAACGTGAATAAAAAGACCAAGCCGACCGATTGAAGAACGTCCTTCAATCATAGGAACCAGAGTATCTGTTTTTGTATATTCAACAGTGCGACCCAAATATAATCTGCCAGCCTCAAGAAGCAAACCTTCTTCTGGAATAACCAACGTCTCAATTTGATGTTCTTTTTTCATATCAAGATGAGGTTCATCATACACCACTAATTCATTATGCAAACGTAAGTTATAGCTATTGGGACCTAGTTGAGATGGGTTAAATGGCTCTATAAAAAGTTCTTTACCTAATCGACGTCTAATTTCATTTCCAGAAAGAATCATAATGCTCCTTATTGAACTCATTAAAAGATCATGCTAACGTAATACTATACATTACCAGGATTATTTTTTTAAAAAAGATACTAATATGATGAATAATAATATAATGCCGACTCCGATCGAAATTGAACAAATCAAATTAGAAAGCAATCGTTTTAATGATTTACCAACCGAAATAAGCAAAGTTATTGTTGGGCAAAGCCACATTATTGAATTGATTGTTAATGCCATCTTATGCAAAGGTCACATTTTACTTGAGGGTGTTCCTGGTGTGGCAAAAACTACCATGATCAAAGCCGTTGCCTCTGCACTTGGCCTTACATTTAATCGTATTCAATTTACGCCAGATTTATTACCATCAGACTTAATCGGAACTTTAATTTTCAATCCAAAATCACAAGATTTTGAAACAAAAAAAGGCCCGATTTTTGCAAATCTCATTCTTGCTGATGAAATTAATCGCGCTCCAGCAAAAGTTCAGGCGGCACTATTGGAAGCAATGCAAGAACAACAAGTAACTATCGGATCGCATACTTATAAGCTTGATGCTCCATTTTTAGTTTTTGCAACGCAAAATCCCGTTGAGCAAGAAGGAACATATCGTTTGCCTGAAGCACAACTTGATCGTTTTTTATTTAAAATACACGTTGATTATCCTACTATTTTTGAAGAACGTGAAATTCTTTATCGATCATTAAATACTAGTGCAATTGGCCAAGTTCTTACACAAAAAGATATATTGGAATCGCAAAAACTTGCCCAATCTATATTTGTCGATGAAAAAATAATTAATTACATTGTTTCCATTATTTTTGCCACACGAAAACCTACTGATTATAAACTTAATGAGCTTATTCCATATATTAGTTACGGCGTATCTCCTCGTGCAACGCTTGCTTTGTATCATGCAGCAAAAACACATGCTTTTCTTGCAAAACGTCATTACGTAATTCCTGATGATGTTAAAGCAATATGTTTACCTGCATTGCGTCATCGCTTACACTTAACATATGAAGCAGAAGCAGATAACGTTTCGGCAGATGCAATTATTAAAAAAATAATAAGCACGATTCCGACACCATAAATTTGATTCTATTTTGCTATACTCTATCCATTTCTTTACCGAAGTTTCCATTCGCAATATAATGGAGAATAAGATTGTCTTCATCCGGGTCCCCATTTGTAACGCAATGTAAAATGGGGCATGTTACTTGACAAGCGCAAGATAAGAGCGCTATGGTGAAAAAAGTAAAAAAATAATGCAAGGAAAATTGCCTATGAAACATCCATTTTGGATTATAAATCTTGGACTACTTTCTCTAGTCCTGGCAATTTTTGCATTTATTTATATATCAAGTCCTCATATTACCCAACCAAAAGCAGAAGATCTTGAACCAGAAGAAGTAGCACCAAGAACGGAACAAAAGGTTGCCATTAATATTAAAAAAATTTACGAAGATGATCTTTTTGGAACATATGTAAAAGAAATTGCACCATCGCGCCAAATTGATACATCCATACCATTCCCAGCTCCTCCTGCTCAGCAAAAAATAACCATTCCTCCAATGATTGAACCTGAGTTTCTTGATCCATTACAAGTAACGCTTAAAGGAATTATTGTTGTAGGTTCTAATGATGCAAAAAATAGGGCCATGATTCAAGACAACAAAACAATGCAGGAAGGCACTTATAAAGTTGGAGATCTTATTCAAGATGCACAACTCATACGAATATTTAAAAACAAAATTATTTTCTTGCGTTTAAACGGTCAACAAGAAGTTCTCTATTTACGTGAACAAGATGCAAAAACCGATCCTGTTTATAACATCTCTCACGAATGGGATATAGTGATTAAAAAAACAGGGAATAGCACATATCTCATAAACCCTGAAACATTTGCCGAGCAAATAAAAAGCTTAACAGAATGCATCGATTTATTGAATGCAACAACTGTATATCAGCAAGGAAAAAGTGCTGGCTTGCGCATAGGTAATTTAAGCAAGTCTCCTTTCGGTGCTCTGATGGGATTACAAAATGGAGATATCATTCTTTCCATAAACAACATTCCTGCCGAAACAACTGAAGAGCGTCTTGCTATCTATAAAAATGTTATCTCATTAAAAATTGGCAATACCATCACGGTAAAATTACGTCGTAAAAATAGAGAAATTACTCTAACTTACACACTAGAGGATTTTGCTATCAAAGAAGAAGAAGCAAGTAGCACTGAAGAAAATCTAGAAACAGCTTTTCTTTATCAGAAAAAAAATGACACTATTAAACAACAACATTATGCTTTTGCTCCTACTTTAGATAAAATGAAAAAAGCAGATCATCACATGATACTTCAAAAAAGTAGATCTGCTATGCATAGTAGCAGCTGAACTGAGTAAAAAAATATGAATAAATATAGAATTCATTTGTGTCTTATTTTTATTCTTGCGACTGTTATGAGCATAACAGAAACAGGAAGTAGAAAACGTTATCGCAAAAAAAAATTAGCAAAAAATGTCAATACTCATATGGATATTGATGCTTATACTAATCAGAAAGCTACAGAATCTGCACCAACCTCTGTCAGTACTAGTGCTGCACCAACAAAACAAACACCAAACACTGCCATGCAAATTACCGGCATACCACAACTACAAAATAGATTACACGAGCCCATGCAACAGTACACTGATCCTATCATGGATCCACAAATTCCTGCAGCTATCGATAAATCAACTCAACCAGTAGAAATGCCTCTTATTATTCAAGAGGATGAAGAAGATAGCATTGAACTTAATTTTGAAAATGCGGATTTACAAAATTTTGTTAAACAAATTGAAGATATTTTCGAAGTTACCTTTATTAGTGATGATGCTCTTTCTCCTCTACCACAAGGCAAAAAAGCAATCAAAAATAATAAAATTTCTTTTAAAACAAATAGGCCTCTCTCTAAAAAAGAAGCATGGAATTTATTTGTTACTTTTCTTGATATAGCCGGTTTTGCAATCACTCCTCAATCCGATCCAAAAGTTTTCAGAATTACTACCATTGAAACAGCACGAAAAGCCCCTTTACCAACATTTATTGGTGTTGATTACAAAACATTGCCTGATACAGATGAATTAATTCGATACGTATACTTCTTAGAAAACGCTTCAACCGATACCATTATGGGCATTATCAATCCATTGCGTAGTAGCAGTTCGCAAGGTTTGATTGAGCTTAAAGAACACAAAGGGTTTATTCTTACCGATAAGGCATACAATATTAAAATGCTTATGACTATCGTCAAAGAACTTGATAGGGTAAGCATTCCTGAATCAATGTCTGTTCTGAAGTTACGTAATGCTGATGCAAAAACAGTAGAAAATTTATATCGAGAACTATTGCCTAAAGAAGAAGCAAGTTCACGATTCTTCACTAAAAAACAACCTACTTCTCTTTATTTTCCTGAAAATACACACATCAGTGCT
>JACZCT010299814.1_pt1 | contig 23441 bp, 16 predicted proteins | sample 8641871 | NCBI WGS metagenome assembly JACZCT01 (sample SAMN15324604, study PRJNA640507) | soil metagenome | isolation source: monocropping sugarcane control | place: China: Luxin town, Laibin City, Guangxi Province | collected 2019-07-25 | depth 10cm m | reverse complement strand
CATCTCCGGTATTAAGCGATGCAAAATAATCAGGCGCAATGAATAAAAGTACAGTAATGATTGCTATCAACCACCAAAAATACTTGAATAATAATTTATACGCTTCAATAATGGATTTGAGCGTCACCATCACAAATAATTTAAAATTCTTTGGCCTGAGTAATTGTATTGAATCTATCCACGCTTGAACTAACGTCATGCCTCATCCCTATTTTATATTGTTATGGTTTTTACTTTATAAAAGATTTGAGTCTTGCACAAGTCTTCTTAAACAGAGTCCCCCAGCTTAGAACTGCTGGGGGGATATTTTACTCATAAATCGGTTCATTATGATCTAATGCATACAGACACTGCTCAGCATCTTCAGGCATAATATCACCTTCTTCTTCGAGTTCTTCCAATTTTTGGATGACACTCGTAATACAATCGGCATCTTCATCGGCACAAGTAAAATAATCGGAAAACCACGCAAAGTGAATCCAATCAAAGATATCTTGTTGTGTAATACGCTCTTGTTTAAACCTCTTTAACAAATTCGTCAGATGTGGTCGCTCTATGATTATTGGTTCTTCCAATAAATCATTTTCATCCTCATACGTGAGTGGAGGCATATCATCTTTGTTAAATTTTAAATCTCTGACTTTTTCCAGTAATTCACGATATTTCGTAGCCATTATTTTCCTTTATGCACTAAACTTTCTATTCATTTTACACAAACATTCTTTTTTCTCAAAAAATAGTTTTTTAAGATTCAGACTGGAAAAATACATTGACAATTTCGACAAAAATTATCCATTATTAAATTAAATGAGGTTTTTCACGATTAACCTCTGTTTGTAAAATAAAAGGATTATTATGAAACGCTCGATAGTATCTATTTTTTTTATCATCACTCTCGCTATATATTCTTTAAATATATATGCAACGGATATTTACATTGAAAATCATTACGGCGCAACTATTAAATTTAAAAAGGGCGACCCCAATTCAAGCGAGCCTGAAATAAAGGTTGATAATCAAGAACGTGTCAGAATAGGAAGATTATCTACCGTCCCTGAACTATCTATACGTACAACAGGAAGAGGCTCAAGCATGGTATCCTACTTCACCGGACTTAATGCTCAACTTACTGAAATTGAATCAAATAAAAATAAGCCGGAAAATAAAGATAAAGATGTCATTATCATCATTAAACCAAGCAGAAGCTATCAAAATTGGAATATTGAGATTCATTGGGAAACAAGTGGCCAGCAAATAAAAGAATTCGAAAGTGACTTTAATGAATTTGAAACTGCCTTTAAAGAACGTGAAGAAAAAAAAAGAGCAGAGGAAATGAAGGCTTTTGCAGAACAAACGAGACTTTTTGTAGAAGAACAAAGAAAAGCTAGGCCTGTTGCTCCATCACAAGACTTTTTCTTTACTGAAAAAATGCTTACCGAAATCATGCAAGGCGCACTTGGAGAAGATTACGCTCAAAAAGCTCGTGCCATTAATGACTATGATTATACTAAGGCCACTCAAAAAGGTTTACAAAATTTACGAACGCATCTTTTAAAACGTATTGATGAAACGTTCAAACAAACATACACCAAAGAAAACCGGAGAAAGAAGAAATGGATAACTCCGAACTTGGCAACAGAACAAGAACTAAAAGACAATATCGATATGCTGTATAGATCATTACAAAGATATAAAGCCCAAAATAATTAACATGATTTCAATGAACATAGTTTCTTATTATTCATTTATTTGTAAAAAGGATAGAGTATGAATAAATTTATTATCAAAACTCTTGTTACAGTCGCATTATTTACCGTAAACAATATTTTCAATGCTATGATGCCCATGGTAGAGCCATATAAAATTTACATTGAAAATCACTATGGAGCTCCCATCAAATTTAAAACTGCTCCGCCTCAGGAACTCGCTCAAGAAATAGGCGTTGCAAACATGGAACGTGTTTTAGTGGCTAACACAGGTTACACGGTTAGAAATTTATCTATACGAACCGCAGGAATTGGATCATCTTATCTTTCGCCCTTTACGGATCTTACTAAAGATATTCAACAATTACACCGAGAATCTTCATTAGATGAAAATATTTATAAAAACGCCGTTATTATCATTAAACCAAGTAAAAGTTACGAAAACTGGAATATTCAAATTAATTGGGAAAATAAGATCAATACCGAAGAAATGTCGCCCGAAGAAGAAATGATCACCGAGATAATGAATGGGATGTGGGGAAGTGAATATGCACAAAAAGTTACAGCGATTAGTAGCTACCAGTATTATGATTGGGCGAATAAAATAGGTGAAAAGCCCAATCTTAATGACCTATTATTCCGATACGTAGCAACGTTTATGATCGATAAAAATGAACCGAAATTAAAATCAATGATTAATAAGTTATATCAGGAACTGGATACTTATAAAGATCTCTTTGCTTCCCCAAAGTCAAAGTAGTAGATTTCCATCATCTTTATAGACTCATTGAGTTAAAAGAGAGTATTAGATAAAGATCGAGGTTGATATTATTTGACTTTTTGAAAATACATATTTTATTATAGTAAGAGTAAACAAAATATAATCACTGACCAAAAAGATAAATATGAAAAAGTTAATCATTGTTGAATCACCATCAAAAATCAAGACCATCTCAAAATTGTTGGATAAGGACTATGTTATTATGTCCACGATGGGACATATTAAAGACTTGCCCTCAAAAAAACTGGGTGTTTCTCTTGATAAGAACGGCATTTCTATAGATTATGTAGTTCTTGATGGTAAAGAACAAACGATTGCAAGTATCTGCAAACAAGCATCTACCTGCGATATCATCTACGTAGCACCCGATCCCGATCGTGAGGGGGAAATCATCGGATGGCATATTGCACAAGAAATTGAAAAAGTTGCCAAGAAAGACGCTAAAATCTATCGTATCAGCTTTAATGAGATCACTGAGCCGGCCATAATAGAAGCTATTAACCATCCCGGTGAAATTAATATGAAACTGGTAGAGGCGCAGCAGGCTCGTCGTGTCTTAGATCGCTGGGTGGGATATGAAGTTTCTCCTATTTTATGGAGAAAAATAGCAAAAGGTCTTTCTGCAGGCCGTGTGCAATCAGTAGCTCTGCGTATGATTTGTGATCGCGAAAAGGCTATTCGTGCATTTGTTCCTGAAGAATATTGGAGTATTACGGGTAATTTTGGACATAATAAAGCAGTAATTACAGCTCCACTCACTAATATTGGCAAAGAAAAGGCTGATATAAAAAATGAAAAAACAGCTCAAGAAATTATCGAGAAACTAAAAAAAGAACAGTTTTCTATCGATTCTATCACTGATAAAACACGCACCAGAAACCCACTACCGCCTTTTATGACCAGTACTTTACAGCAAGCAGCATACAATCTGCTCGGTTTCTCCGTGAAAAAAACGATGCAAGTTGCTCAACATTTATATGAAGGTGTGCCTCTCAAAGATCCAAGCTCTCCAGTAGCTCTCATTACCTATATGCGTACTGATTCATTGCGTATTTCAGATACTGCATTACAGCAAGTACGTTCATATATTAATAAAAATTATAAAGGTGAATATTTACCTTCGAAAGTGAATGTCTTTGAAAAAAAGACTAAAGCGAAAGCACAAGATGCCCATGAAGCAATCAGGCCTATTGACGTCAATGTGTCTCCTGAAAAAATCAGACAATACTTGGGACCAGATGAAGCAAAATTGTATGATTTAATTTGGAAGCGTTTTGTGGCATGCCAGATGAAAGCAGCTGAATATGCACAGCGTCAGGTTACTATCAAAGGTGGTATTTATGTTTTCAAAGTCACTGGTTCTACACTCATTTTTGATGGTTTCTTACACGTTTATCAAGAAGATGAAGAAGGCGAAAAAGACGATAAAGTAGTATTGCCCGCAGACATACAGGCAAAAAATTCTCTTGCTCTTAAAAAGGTTGATCCTAAACAACATTTTACGCAGCCACCAGCAAGGTTCACTGAAGCTTCGCTCGTTAAAGAATTGGAAAAAGAAGGTATTGGACGTCCAAGTACGTATGCTACTATTCTTAATACCATCCGTGCCCGTGCGTATACAACACTGGAAAAGAAAAAATTCATGCCAACAGAGCTGGGCATGGTAGTAACTGATATGCTCGTTAAAAATTTACCTGAAATTATGAATCCCACGTTCACTGCGCGCATGGAAGAAGAATTAGATAAAGTTGCGCATGGTGATATTGAACGTGATACATTGCTCAGGAACTTCTATTCAGCATTTGAAGAAGACCTTGCAGCATTTGCAGGAAAAGATAGCAGTAAAAAAGCAGTTGAAACTGATATTATCTGCCCTCAATGCAAAGATCATAAATTAGCAATACGCTTTAGTAAAAGCGGCGAATTCTTAGGATGTACCGGTTTTCCTGAATGCAACTTTACTTCCAACTTTACCCGTGATGAAAAAGGAATCATCACCTTAAAAGAAACTGAATTGCCAAAATTACTCGATAAAACATGTCCCACATGTGGCAAACAATTACGACAAATGCATGGCAAATACGGTGATTTTATTGCATGCTCAGGATATCCAGAATGTAAATACATCGAGCGCAAAAAATTACCGTTTCAATGCCCACAATGCGGCAACGATATTATTGAACGCGCTTGGCGTGGCGGCAAATTCTGGGGATGCGCTGGATATCCAAAATGTAAACTCGCAATCTTTGATGCCGTTGAAGAAACTCCGTGCCCTCAATGCAAATGGCCTTTCTTAACAAAAAAAACTGATAAAGATGGCAATGTGACGCTTATTTGCGTAAATAAAGAATGTGGGTATAAATCGTAAATAAAGATACGCTATAGACTATTATATCTATAGCGTATCTTTATGCATTGCTCTGATATTTATTCTGTTGCAAGAAGCTGTTCATTTTTTGCTTTTGCTAATTCAGCATTATAATCATTCCATGCAGGATTAATTTCCGTTTTCAACTTGATATAAAGCGGCCCTGTAATATCTCGCGTTACATCTAAAGCAGCTTTTTTTGAGAACTCATAAAATGCATCTTTAATTGTTTCATATGATGCATCATGCGGTAACCCAAGTTCTCTTATAAGAGTATTACGTGCAGAACTAGACGCACCATAAGAAGGTAAGGCTGTTAATCCCACTCCAGATTCAAAGAAACCTGCTTGTTTTGCTTTTGCAAGAAAAGTTTCTCCATAATTATTTTGTTTCAGGTATCGCACAAAACTAGCCACGGTATTATCTTGAGAAGAAATCCTTGAATACCCTGTAGGATACTGAAGATAATCTGGACGCGAAGGTCGAGATTCACCACTGAAATGACTTAAATGTGTATTATTAGTTGGAACATTTTGATTAAAATAACTTATAGGATAAATATCTGCACGAGCATTCTTATATTGTTTTTCTCCATTAGATATTATACCAGTAAAAACGTTTTGATCAGTTTTCTCTTGTATTTCTAAGAATGCATCAGATAACCATTGCATATCTTTAATATTCAATGTTCTTCCAAAATAGGGAGCAATATCAACTCCAAATACTTGAAATATTCTATAAGTTGATGCAACAAGTGATGCTACATATCCAATATCTTGAATAGTTAACTTTTCACTGTCTTTTATAGTATTCACCATATTCGCTATCTTTTTTGCACGAATATCCCAACCGCTTTTTTTTATGATATAACCAGCTTCAGCAGAAGACACGCGCACTCCAAGATTATATAGTTGCTCTAAAATATTATTCTTGGGAAACAACCCATTATCGTTAGCATTGATATAGGTTAAATCCTTTATAGATTGATTAACAAGTAACGATGATTTTGTTGCTATTGGGTTGAAATCTTTACCTGTAAGATCCATATATTCACGACGACGCTTTTTATATTGATTAATACTTTCCTGAGTAACCCCATCTTTTTGCATTTTATCAAGCACTTCATTTATTGAAGAGACATATTGTCTTTCCTTGGATGCTGCAGTTCCCGGTATCCAAGATCCCAAACCAAATATTGGGGTTGTATCTTCAATTGCTGATACTTCCTGGGATATAGGTAATGGCATAACAGTTGGCGCTTTTGTTTGATGTTCAGTAGTAGCAAGAACAGTAGGAGTATTTGCAACCTCAGAACCCTTGCCTGAAAACCAATATGAATAAAAACGTTGCCCCCAAGATGGTTGTGCTGGTGCATTACGTACAATCTGACGAGTTCCACCACGATACCCTTGTCGCGCCTGTCGTGCGATCGAAGTAGACATAGCATCAATTTCCGCTACAGAGCCTAGGGCAGTCACGACCAATATTACATATATTGTTATTTTCTTCATACCGAATTCCCCCTAAATTTTACATGAAATACGCAAGCCTATTTCAATTGTGCAATATTTAACGAGGGAGGTGTCAAGGGAAGATAAAAAAGCACGTGTAATCTTTGATCAACTGAAAGAAACTCAATGTCCTCAATGCAAATGGCCGTTTTTAACTAAAAATACGGATAAAGATGGTAATGTTACTTTGATTTGTGTAAATAACGAATGCGGATATAAATCACAATAAGGATTAATAAATGTGCAAGTAGTCGTATTATACATCTACTCGCACTTACTATTTATCTATTTTTTTTGGCGATTCTATCTCTGGCACATTTTTATCTGATGATAAAAATGTATCCTGAGTTGAAGGAATAAAATAACTCTGTGCATATTGCCATGATCTTTTTAACCCATGAGCGATTTTATCAAGCCGTATTACATAAATCGGCATTCCCATTGCATAGCTTAAAGATGCCCACATAGCAGTTTGTATAGCAGAACCAAGCGTCGGTTCTAAAACACCTTTTCTCCAAACAGGATCAGAAAATTGCCACGGTTCTGTTAAAAACTTCTTATATGTTTCAAAACTTTTGGGTGCAGGAATACGCTTTGTTTGTTGAAAACCTTGTGCAAGCTTCGCTTGTAATAATCTCCCCATACCTTGTATCGGAAAAGCAATACCGAGAGCAATTAACATAAATAAAATATTCTCTTTATTTCTCATGGTCCATTCTCACCATAGCTAACAAATATTACTGGTGTTGAATTTGAAGTTATTCAGTAGTACGAGAAATTTCTGCTTCCGCTTGCTGAAAATGTTTTTGAAATTCTCCTGATTCTATCGCTGCAAGCAGAATCCTATCTCTAAGATAATCTTCTAACTCACCATAAGGAAAATATGAAGCAATTGTGGTCATTACAAGAGCTTTTTTCTTTCTTCTATAGTCGTTTGAATCATCAGCAAGGCTTGATCCAATGCTCCAAAAGACCTCTCCCCATAGTTCTTTAAGCCTATATCCTATCGATTTTTCATCAATTCCACTTCCAGATTGTGATTTTTGATCAATAATATTCTTGTATGTATTTTTCAGCTTATGATACTCAGCTTTAATTGGTCGCAATTGATCCATAATTTTATCTTTCCATGCATCATTAAATTTAAAGCTTTCAGATTCTTCATCAAAAACAATATTCCAATAATTTGTTATCCAAAGATCATCATCTAAAGGAATCTGATCAGATTTATCAACTATCTTATTTTCACCATCTGTATTTTTGCAGATGGCCAAAACTTGATCAATGAGAATCTGATTCTCTTTAAACATTTGATTAATACGATCTTTGAATATTAATCCTTTAACGTGATACATCACAAGCTTAAGATCTACTTTCCATATTACAAAGCCAATTATTAAAGATAGTGCTAATGCAACATATAAAAATGATTTTTTCATGTCAACCTCACTAACCTATTTCAATTATACAATATTCAAAAGAGAGAATGTCAATCTGTTTTTATTCTTTTGCCAATTGCTCTTTCTGATAAGCAGTTCGCATACTAATCAATTTTGCAATTTTATCTTTAATGGTTTCTGCATCTTTTTCAGCCATTTCTCCAGACTCAACTTTAAATTTTAACTTGTCAGGATGATACTCTTGCATAAGGTCTTTAAACATCAATTCATTGGGTATATAAATATTATCAAATGAAACTAAATCCTTATACATCGCATTAAACCTATCCATAGAAGAACCGCCTTGCTTTATGGATCTCGCTAAAGCCATAAAATCATCATGTAATCGTTGTAAATGAGCAACTTTGTTCTGAATATCTTGTTTCAATAACTCCTTTAGTTCTTCGTATGCAGTAAAATTTATTACTCGTTTTCCGGTATAGAGATAATTCGATTCGCGATCTTTACCATAAAATCTGTCTTCTTCTTTTGTCTTCTCATCCATAACTCTGGGTTCAGTCCTAGAAAAAACCCACCATTTATAATTATCAATAGCTTGTTCAACAACTGGATTTTTAAAAACATCTTCCTGAATATAATCCAGCAACTCGCCTTGTGATACCATTTCTTGTATGGTTTTTTTGCTTCTTATTGTAGTACCTTGTCCACGCCAAATCAGTACTCCTATTGCAAACGCCTTATCCATATCAAAGGTTTTACTAAAAGAATAAATAGGAAGAAAAGCTTGGTATTTGTTATAATCTTCAAGAATTTTATCAGCAATAGATTGATAATAACGCTCTGGCTGCCTATATGGTTGAGGATCTTTTTGATAACTTCTGACAACATTTCCGTACTCAACAAGCTTTTTAAAGAGAGATGGATCTTTGCGACATTCGGCAATATACTCATTCATACTGTCTTTATTAATAGTATTGCTGATGTCATCTAAACCTGCAAAATCATACACTTGAAACCCACAGGCTATATCATAGATTACAATAAGATTTTCATCTTTGATTGCTCTAACAAGCAGATCCGAATCATTTTGTATATCTTTACTCATTTCCTCACGATCAAATCCATTTAATTCTGCGCCAAGAGATTTACAATGGTTAATATCTTGCTTTATGGCATTCAGGTAAGAACTATCTTTATTACGATCTTTGAAATTCTTTAATAAATAATAGTAAAAACTATGGCCATCCTCATCTGCTATATTTATAGGATTATAATTGCTTTGCTGAATATATTGTACAAGTATAATTATTGTACTCATGCCTATCTTTTTTCCATTTTTTAAATCATTCATGCTTTTTAAAAAGTAATCATATGTTTCTTGAGCTGCTCGTCCTGAAAGCCAACCTGGTTTAGATTTTGCTGGAGCAACATATGAACGGTCAGTTGCTTCCACTAATTCATTAGAAGAAGTCTTTTCTCTTTTTGATTCGCCATCAGATGATACAGGCATTGTGCTATAACCCCTTGCACCAAGCGGCATCGTTCTCGTTCTAGCTGCATAACTTATTGGTTGAACAACCTCAGATTGCACCGAAGATCTTTGAAACAAAGATTTAAGTCTATCTACTCCAGATTGAAACCAATTCGACCATGTTGAGGTATCTCGCACAGGCAGCGAACCAGATGCTTGAGTAGAAAGACGTTCTTTTTGCTGGATTGCTGCCAAACGAGCTGCAGCCTCACGAGACATTCCACTTGTAGCAGGTCGCCATGACGCACCACGTCTAATAAACATACAATGCAGCGAAGCTGCGCTCACAAGTAAGATAATTGCACACAAAACCTTAATCTTAACTCTCTTCATACTATATTTCTCCTAATCTCCACATGAAAACGCATACATCTATTTCAATTATGCAATATGCAAATAATAAATATCAAGATAAGACAAAAAAGTGCGTGTAATCTTTGATCAATTGAAATCAACTCCATTCAATGCTCACGATGCAGATGATTTGTCCCTCGTAGCTCACAGAATGAGAATAAGTTCAATATCCTATTCATTTTTTAGATTTTCTCTATTTTGCCACAGAAAAAATAATCCGTTAAAAAAATTGACTCGCTCTATAAAACCTTTATCATTAATACATCATCGCAAAAACTAATTAAACACATTTTTAAAAAAATATGGATATCAAATGAAAACACGAAGATCAATTCAATTAGCAATTCTAATTGTCGGTGCATATTGTAATAATATAGTCTCTATGCATATGTATCCTACGTATGATGAGGAAATTCCTTATGCTTCAGTTGCTCCTAACCAACAAATTCTTATGCAATCCACAAAAAACTCTTCTTACTCAAATACATCAATGCATACATATCCCACTTGCTACGGTGAAATTCCTTATGCTCAGGTAGTTACTACCCAACAAACTCTTACACAACCCACACAAAAACCCACTTATTCACGCGAAAACATTGCAAGTAATAATACATCAATGCATGCATATCCTGCTTACTACGAGCAAGTTCCTTGTGCTCAGGTAGTTACTACTCAACAAACTCTTACACAACCCACACAAAAGCCCACCTATTCACGCGAAAACATTGCAAGCAATACATCGATGCATACATACTCTGTTTATCCTGATGAAATTCCTTTTGCTAAAGTGATTACCCCTCAACAAGTTTTTACGCGACCAAAAAAGCATATTTGTTCTTGCGAAACAACTGTGCGTAATACACCGATATTATCAACACCAAAATTCTTTGATTTTTCTACCTTAACGGACCTTTTTTCCAATGATAACTTCATACAAGATTCTGAAGGCTATTATCCTTATCCAAACCCTACTCAGAATTTTCTATCTCTCTATATAGTTTGTTCAGAACAAAAAATACAATTATATGAACAAGTATTTTCTAGCATACTCGCAAAAAATCTAGCAAAAGCTGATCTTCTTATGGATCCTATAGCTAAAGATGCTTATTTTAACCTGATGATTGCCAAATCGATTTGCACTAAAAACGATATTAAGAATGAAAACAATGCACATTCCTTACCTTCTTTTTTAAAACCTAACTTTTATAGTTTTAGTAAAAACAATAGTGCTTCATTTCCGGTTAGTTACGATTTTTATTCTTATCCAGAACCAGCAAATTCATTTGTATGCCATGATGAATATAAAAAACGATTTACCAATGTTTTCAAATACAATGCCTTGATTGCTACGCACCATATAAAAAATTGTTATCCTATTCAAGAGGATTGTACGGCGAAAATAAAAGGATATACGGAATTAATCAATGCAGAAAAGATTATTGCTTCTTATTGGTTAATGGCAGGAAAGCAAAATATATTAATTCAAAATCAACGTTCTGGACAAGAGAATCCTCTTTGCGAATAATTTTGAATGTGCTGCAAAAAAAACCAACCCTTATGTACATGTAATTAAGAAAGAGCTGATTAATCAGCTCTCTTTTTTATCAAAAAACAAATAAGATTGTTGCATTCTGCTGAAATACAAAGCATTAATAGCGTTCCTACGACGATGTTTAACGCTAATATTCTTCATATAATCCATTCTTATCCTTTTTCAATTGTATGGATAATTGAGATAAGAAATGCTAAAAAAAGACATGTTTTTTTACTTAATTGCTTCAGAATAATTCACATTGACATAAATATTTTTTTCTTTAAACTATAATTATAAGGCAATTAGATTCGATTTTTAACGTAAAAATAAGGTGTTCCATGAAAAATCATAATGTTTTTGTGCTTATTTTAAGCATTTTGAGCGCATTTTCAGCCTTCGGCAGTGAAAAACAACCATCCAGCATGGAAAGAATAGTAAAACTCGGCTGCTTGGGAATCTGTGGTGGACCAGTAGTGTACACATTAACTAAAGGTTATTTAACCAAAGATTGTCCTTCTCATGTAAGATTTTCTCAAGAAGATCTGTTACCCATGGCTATTTCCGGTGGAATCGGACTTGGCATAGGTGTTTTCTGTGGAATATTGCATAATCATTATAATCACAATCGAATATCTCAGCAATTTAAGCTTCAATCAAATACATCTAAAAAAGCAATAACTCAATTTTACATCAATAGCGATAGTCAGATCAACTCACATAAGATTAACATATTAGAAACAGAATAAATATTATTCTGCAGGAGTAGCATATGAAATCATTAAAAACACCTTTTATTATAATTGGCATTATGGTTTCATGCTCAATGCATGGATCACAGATGAGTAAACAATATAAAACCACACAACAAGAATGGAAAAAATTTCAAGATTTCCATAGTAAAGCCCCCAAGATTGTTCCAGTAATGTCTCAAGAGCTGCCTAAACCGCTCAGCTATGGTATCTTTGTTCAGTCTATATATGGCGATGAAAAAACCGCACGAGATCCTCGCCAAGCAACTATGCATTTTGAACAAGCAACAAAATTGTCTCAACAATCTCGAGGTCTAAACGCACCATTGAATTTAGGTACAATTTATAATTGGTCCCCTGCGCAAAAAGAAATAACACAATATGTCTATGATAGATTAGCAGAAAGCCATGACAAAAGAACATTATCAGTTTCAGCTGAAACATTGCACAAAATGGGCACAGATCTACCCTCAACAGTAAAACATTCATTTCCTGATGAAGTTACCGTACAACTTGAAAATTCAGTTGAAGGAAAAATAGAACATCTGGCAATATATACACTTGAAGGCGCCATGATTGGAGCAGGAGGAGCTGCTATTGTATCTTTAGCTAAAAATAGCTCTCATAATGCAATAAAGGAAACTGAAAAAGCACTTTGGGCACACAAAGAACAGATTGCAAAAGAAGCAGTTGAAAGAAGCGCAAAGGTAATCGTTCATCATAGCATAAAAGCCATTGATAAAGGATTAGATCTTGCCACTGAAAAACTGAATGCTATGAATTTTGATAAAGTAGGTGAACATTGTGATTATGAAAGCTTTCATGAATCACAGAAATTTTTTAGTGATACAGTCAAAGAAGCAAGTACTTTCTTAAAAGATGAATTTATGCATGAAGGTATACAATTTGGCATAAAATTGGCAATAGAACATGCACCAGGAGCTATATTTAAACCAAGCAATATATCGATAGATTTTGATGATGTGAAACAAGGTGGCATGATAGGTGCAGGTTTAGGTTTTGCATATGGAGCTTGGACTATAGATAAACCTATCCAAGAAATTCCTTTACGTCAGATATAATGAACAATAATAATAAGCAAATAAAAATGGAACGATTTTATGATCGTTCCATTTTTATTTGCTTATTATATTATTTCAGGCGCACGCCATTTTTGACCACATCAGGAAATTGCACCAATTGCACTTTACCTGTTTCATCTTCTGCAACAAGCATCATGCCTTGCGATTCAGTTCCAGCCATTTTACGTGGTTTTAAATTGGTAATAAATAGTCCGCGCTTGCCAACTAATTCTTCAGGTTGATAGGATTTTCTAATACCTGCTAAAATAGTACGCTTTCCCAAATCACCAAGATTCACGGTCATTTGAACTAATTTATCTGAATTTTCTACCGCTACACACGCTTCAATAGTACCTGTGTGCAGCTGCACTTTTGCTACATCCTCAATAGTAATATAATTATTTTCTGGCAATTGCGCAGTAATTAAATTTTCAGTTTTTTCTGGTTGTGACATCGAAGATCCTTCTACAACTTCACGAAGAGGTTTTTCAAATAATGTTGGAATTTTTTTCAACGTAAAATGTCTATCCCAGTTTTGCAGTTGCTCACTTTCAAGCGTATCTTTTCCTTGCTCAAAGTGCATTCCTATGCTCGCAAGCAAATCTTCCATTTTGTGTGGCATCACTGGCAACAATAATAAGGCAATTATGTGCAGACTATGGCACGTAGCCGAAAGGATTTCTTTAAACAGTGCTGGATTAGATTGTGCGATTTTCCACGGCTCCTGACCGTGAAAATATGCGTTTGTTGCATGAATAAATTTCCATAGGCGTGCAAGTGCTAAATGGAACATAGAATCATCCATATGCGCATAGAATTCTTGTATCATCTGAACGCTTTCATCATGCAAACTATCTGATGCGGTATTCCATTTTACCACAGCAGAAACTTCCATAACATTATATTTTTCAGCTAATGCAACCATACGATTTAGCAAATTACCTAAATCATTTGCTAAATCTGATGCAATACGATTTTCTACATCAGTAATACTAAAATCACCATCTTGATTTATGGGGATTTGGCGCAACAAATAATATCTTATCGGATCAGTACCATACTTTGCTTGTAATTCAATCGGATCAATCACATTTCCCAGAGATTTAGACATTTTTTGTTTATCAACTTTAATCCATCCATGCACTAATAATTTTTTTGGCAATGGTAAATCTGCCGCTATTAAAATTGCTGGCCAATAGACAGCATGAAAACGGATAATATCTTTACCCAAAATTTGCACATCAGCCGGCCACCATTGATTAAACTCATTGTGTTTATCTGGTTGGCCATATCCAATTCCAGTAATGTAATTGGATAAAGCTTCTACCCACACATATACGGTATGCAATGGCTCATTAGGAAATGGCACGCCCCATTTTACGGTGGTGCGAGATATACTTAAATCTTTAAGTCCTGATTCAACGAAACTGATAACTTCATGCGACCGCTCTTTTGGTACAATAAAGTGAGGATTTTGTTTATAAAAATTTAAAAGCTTATCACCAAATGCTGAAAGCTTAAAGAAATAACTTTCTTCAGAAATAATATGCGTATCACGGCCACAATCTGGGCATTGTGGTCCTGGTATATGTCCATTTTCATCCGTGATTTCGGCAACAAATGTTTCGCAGGGAGTACAGTACCATCCACGATACACAGATTTGTAAATGTATCCTTTTTCCATTAATACATTCACTAAATGCTGTGCTCCCCTGATATGATAACTATCAGTTGTACGCATAAACTTATTGTATTTGATATCGTATAAATCCCATGTGCTCTTAAAATCAGGAACAAAGCTATCCACAAAATCTTTAGGATTTTTCCCTGCTTTTTCAGCTGCTTGAGCTATCTTTTGACCATGTTCATCGGTACCAGTTAAAAAGAAAACATCCTTGCCTTGTATTTTATTCCAACGAGCAAGTACATCAGCAAGCAATGTTGAATATAATGATCCTAAGTGAGGCTTGGCAGTAACATAATAAATGGGTGTTGTTACATAAAAGTGTTTTTTCATAATATCTCAGTAAGTAATTGATACAAGCATAGTCATCTTATAAAAAGAATACAATTGACCAGCTTTTTAGTCAAAAAAACAAGACCCGGTTAAATACCAGGCCTTGTTATAGTAACTATCAAAAAAGCGTGAAATTATTCAATACAGCATACGCATGAATGTACGCGATATAATAATGCATACAAACTCTTAAGCCACGTAATAACATCTGCATCTGTACTGTTGATAAGAGCATCAGTTGTACTGATTGATTGACACAAAGGAATATCAAGAATAGATGCAGCAAGAGGATCGCCTAAAACTGTTTCAGTAACAGAGCAACATGCTGCAGATTGATCAATGACAGTTTCAACAAGTTCTTCCACATCTTCTATTTTGTTTTTAAGTTTTTTGCAGCATTTTCTTGCTTGAGCGCCCTGGCATGCTACACGCTGAGTCAACGATTCACAACAACAACGCAATGCTTTAAGTTGCGCATTAATAGTACACGCATTAACCTCACATGCTGGAACTATTCCACAAGGATTGCATGGATCAACTAATTCTTCACGTGGAGCACGTGATACATCAGGAATTTCATCCAATTCACTTTCCATAATAGCTTGCGCTACAGTCAATGCCGCTTCTGCCGCTTCAGCTACAGACATTTTAATGAGACCTTGTTGACATGTATTGCAACGGTATGCATTTCTACCCTGACAACCAAGGCTTCCTGGTTCAGCACAAAAATCACAACATGCAGCAACAGTGATTACTTCTTCTGTTGCTATATCTTGTGCAAATTCATCACGAGTAGTTCTTGGTTTACCACATCCACATTTTTCTAAATCTTGAGCAAATTCATCGCGAGTAGTTCTTGAACATCCACATTTAGAACATACATCCAATTCTTGTTCGCGAGTATATGCTCCACCTGCAGCAAGTGCTGCAGCCGCTGCATCTTTAATTGATTGTTGAATTGCATCTCGTATTGATTTTGCTGCTTGGCATGGAGAACATTTTCCCGGCTCAGCAAATAAACTTGCTGATGCAATACTTATCGCACCGAAAACAATCAGTGAAAATACTGGTTTTATCATTGATTTCATTTTTATTATTCCTTAAAAATATATAACTAAGCCAATATGACCTTCAGATTCTTTCATAGCATGTCTACCAGAAACAACCTGTGTTCCACCACCGAAGATTTCAAAGTAATTACAACGGTAGAAGATTTGACCACGCAACTTGTTTGTTAATGTATTTGTATTGTGTTCATAAATAGTAACATCAAGCGGTTGATCTGGCCTTCCCAATAAATCTGTTGCTACTGGATCATTACATGGAATGCATGAACCAAGTGATGCTCTATCATTACCTTTAGCAAACAATTCATAACCTAGTTGTAAACCGAGATCAGGATTATGCGGATGGAAGAAACTGAAATCAGTACGGAACACGAAATAATTCCAAGAAACATTCACATCAATATCTGGACCAATGTTGATAACTTTCTGACCTGCAAATGGTGCTGCACGATGTTCAGTACGTTTACATGCATGATAGAAATATGGACGAATCTCAAATGCAAACCATGGCTTAGGCTGCCAACCAGCATCTAATCCAAGACATACTACAACGTGACCGTTGTTACCTGTTGTTGGAGCATAGATTTTTTTTGCATTTTCCGTTCTTTTACCTGTTGGGAATTGCACGCCAAAAATACCATCTACAAACCAATCATTATAATGTCCAATACCACCATATATTTCAGTGAATAGATCACCAACACCTCTCACGCATTCATGAGCAAGAAGATTGATGCCATTGTTTGCAAAGAATGTTGATGCTGGTTCTGAAATTAATAAATCACCATCAATAATATCTCTGACATTCGTTAAGATAGTTTTAGCCTTCTTGGTAAGTAAGTCATCATTGTCTTCACCTGGATTATCAATAGCTCTCGGAACTAAAAATAACGTACCTTGTGCATCTCTATCATTTCTTAATTCGTTTTTATATCCACCGCTTGTTTCAAAAAAATATGATTGACCTTCAACGCCTTCTCCATTAGGTCCTAGAGGCCCAGCAACTTGTGTTGGTACCTTTCTGAATGGCAATTCCGGAACTGTTCCATCAAAACTTTTTACCACATAAGCTGCCGGAATATCTGTATTAGTACCATCTCCCGCTGCTGTTGGTGCTGAAATCTGTGTACCGATCACCGATATATGTCCAGGGATAGGAGAATCATATCTAATTACAGGATCTGGAACAACTACTTGCGAAGGAGTAGCAACTGTATTGAATACAAGAGTACTTAAAAAATCGTATCGCATTGCATATTCAACGTCATTAGGAAAAGCATCCTCATCAAGATTAACGATTCTTGTTATAAAAACATTATCCAATGTTTCTTCAAGCTCAATGCTTGTATCTTGTTCAATTTCAATAATCTTATACGGAATATATACTCTACCACCGATATGGAATCTATCATCAGAGCCAAGAGTACGGGCAAAATCAATACCAATATGCGCACCGGTTTCATTATAATCAAATACTGGCCTGATTCGCGCAAATGCTAAAAATGGATTAACGCTATTAACCAATTCTTGAGCAGGAGAAAGAGGCCCTGCAAATGTTCCGCCAGCAAACACTTCTTCACCACGAAACACTGCTTTACCGAAAAATAATTCACCAAGTGTTGTTGTATGACGCGTTATTTTATTCTTATCACACGGACCACAATCAGCAAAGGCCTTGCACCCAGTACGCACATAACCAGCACCCCAAAAATGGACATTCCATTCAGCATGATCTTTTTGGCTTGGCATATCATCATACCACCATGCTTGATCAACTGGCGTTAATGCCCAATGCATATAACCACGATCTTCCAAACTCAATGGTGATAAGAATTGAAATGTGGCATGAAGTGACGCCCCGTATAGTGCGCTTAAAAGCACAATACTTTTTAAGGTTTTCTTCATCTGTTTCCTTTTTTTTATTATGTCCATACTACCTACCTTTTTTATTACTTAAAGTAATCAGAAGGATAGATGCATTGACACATCTATCCTCGCTTTATTAGCTCTCTATATTAGTTGCTGTTAATATTTCATGTAATGTTGAATCTATATTAACGAAAACCGCTGCCTCATCAATTGCATTTCTGCGCTTAGATTCTTCTGTTCCTGGACCGAATAAATCGTATAAAGCTCCACGAACAATTTGTCCCTCAATAACAGTATCAAGACGCGCTCCATCAAAATCAGGTCTAAAGCTATCGCCTTGCGCTGCAACATTTGCTCTACCTAATGTATTAATACGTGCTTGATCTAATACAGCATCATGAGTTCTCATATAATTAAAGAATCCGATACCACTTAATTCTTCTTGATCCACGTTATCTGCTTGTAATAATGTTGATGCCATGATACCCGCAATCAAACGATTACTCATCACACCATTTTGATCAAGTACTACCGGATGAATACCGCCAGTACCTTCTTCAACTAACACAAAGTTTGCACCACCAGAAACATTGAAATCCGATGATCTTTCTAGAGTAGGGCTAATGTTTTCATCAGGAAGTTCAAAATTAATATTAAACGTCATTCCTGCATTATTCCCAACGGCCACAAGTGAAGCATTTACATCATCACCAGAGAAAATACGATCATGCTGGAATAAACCATTGAAGAAATTAAAGGTAATTGCACCAACATTACTCAATGTATTAACAATATTTTCATTTGGTACAAAGTTAGTAGGACACGTTCTTGCACGTGTAGTAAGAAGCTCTGGTTGTGCATCAAAGCGCTCGATACCTACGCCAAGACCTAAGAATCCACGACTACCAATCGAGAATGTTGCGTTTTCACCATCAAGCGTTAACGTAAAGTTAACCGTATGATCTTCGCCCATATCTTCAACGTTACCAATTTGTAACACACCACCTTCATTATAATTAAAGTGGCCAATTGCAAATGAACCGTTATCAGCAATATTGAGTGTCAGGTTTGTTGTTGGTATTGAACATGTTGGTGTATTAATTGTTTCAACACCCACAAATGCATTGAATGGTAATGTTGCTGCAGCATTATCAACTAACTCTATAGTTCCACCACCAATAAGTTTCACGCGGAACTCATCAGTATTATGTAGACCTTGACCAAAATTAATTAATGATGAAAGTATGTTATGAACATTTGCCGCATTTACCGTTGTAATTGCAAGAGTATCATCATGCGCACCATGCGGAATTGCATTAAAGAATGATTCAGCATTTACTGCTGGTTCAAATAGCAATGATGAATCGCCTGCAAATCGTAATGTACCAGCACCAGTAATAACTTTAGCACCTGGTTCAAGAACTAATTTCAATTGTCCTGCTATTGAAACAATATCAGTAACATCAGTGAATGAAGCCAAGTTAAGTGTACCAGTTGATTTTACGCGAATTTCATGCTCAACCGCACTATAAAATTCTAACTCATCACATGATTCGAAGTTAGGACCTTTTACAATTGCACATACGTTATTAATTACAAGATCATCATTTACTACAACTTGACCAGAACCATCTGCAATGATAGTCACTCCATTAAGACCAAGTGTTGTTGTAGAATCAAGGCCAATGCGACCTTCATTTCTGAGAGCGATAACTGCTACTGGCGCCTCTGCTGTACAGCTTGTTGGTAAGAATGTTAAACGACGAACATAACCACCATCAATCAAGAATTCCGCCGGATCGCCAATACGAGTTCCTTGAATTTGTAGATCATCAATTTCGCCTTGGATTGTTGGTAATCCTGTTACGTTTTCTTCTGTTACTACTGGGCACGTGCATGATGTTGTACAGCAACTGAATGGAGTAAAATTCGGACAATCCTTTTTGGCAAGTAACCAGTTAAATATATAGGTAGATAGTGATTGATCTGGACCAATGATAATTTGATCATCAGGATTTGCTAAATTAACATTCCATGTTGCAATACCTGCGCCATCACAGAAGAATACTTGATCTGCTGGAAGGTTAACTATGCCATTATGACTTTTGATAACCATTACGCAGATACTTGCGATAAATCCTGGCTCTATGCTGAACTCGCCATTCAAATCAACAAATATCGCATTGTTACCTGAAATCATACTGCGCGTTGCTACTGAATTTCTTGCAGTGAATGAGAATACATTTCCTGCTATACGCAACCATGGATGTGTATCAATATTAAATCCAGTAGAATCAGCATTGACTCCGATGGAAATATTACTCGTACCACCCAAGAAGATAGTATGAATTGATGTAGCATCAGTATCGGTAATATTACCATTGATAGAATCATCATTCATTGCTGAACGAAGATCTAATGTTTGATCACCATTAGGATTAAGCGGATTCACCTCTGATATTATTGCATCTTCTTGTTGCATAATATCAAGATGCGCATCGGCATCAATACGAGAACATCCATCGGCAGCTGTTGTACCGATACGGGTTCCCAGAATCATTTGACGACCAGTACCATTATCAACGCATGGTCCATTAGAGAAGAATGTAAAATCAGAAAGATTGGCGCGTAGTACGCCAAGAGAATCAACAAAGTTTGGCACTACTAAATCAAGACCTGTCAAAGCTATATCAGTATGCACATTCAATTCAGCATTAATAAAGCGAATAGAAGGACGGATATCTGAACCAAGTAATTTGAATGTTTCACCACCAATATAAGTTGGCTCTGATCTTAAATCATTGTTTGGACATACTTCATGGCATTCATCTGTATGACTAAGTGCTGTATTTGATAATGTCATATGATTATTGATCAAGAACGCGCCACAGTTATACATTAATAATTCATTATCTTCGGTATTAAATGTACGAAGTGGGAAGTTAGTTTCACCAGATCCAACAAATATTGATCCGCCTATTGGAAATACTTCAAGCGAAAGTAATTCAATTTTGCTGGAAATGCAATCACAATCAACTCCTAAAGTTCCTGTAACGTCTAATCTACCTTCAACGTCAAAGACTATGTTACCAACACCATGCACGCGATTTGTAGCATCTACGGTGAATGGATCCATATCAAATTCATCGCGAATGGTACCATCTTCACCCACACCCGATCTTAAAAATAAAGCAGCTCTTTCGCCGAATATTATTTGTGCATCTGTTGCTTGAGGATTAAAATTACCATCGATAATCAATGCCGATGGATTACGCATTTTGAGTATTTTTCTTGGATTGCACATATCTTGCATAACAGGGCACGGACATGGCAATTGATTAAGTGTAAGTCCCACAAAATCAAGATAAGAATCAGATTCAATATTCAATACACCATTAGCACCAATCACCACACCTGGTTGTATTCCACAAAAATTACCGCGATAGTTAATAAAATCTTGGCGTGCTCCATTATTTAAGAATGGATCAATAAGTAATGAAGGAAGTGTTTCATTTTTATCAAGTACTAAAAGTCCTGATGCAAATTCAGAACCAAGACCATTAATGATTCGCCAAATTGCTTGGTCACCTGCAGTAACATTTTGTTGAATGTTGCACAGAGTAATGCAACCACCATCTCTTTGACAAGTATAACGACCAGAAACATTAAATCCTGCTGTATCTGCAATTTCCAAGGTCATACGACTCAGTCCTTCAACAGCCGGATCAAATTGAATAATCCCAGAATCTTGACCAATTCCTGTTTTACGAGAAGAAATGAATCCCATACGTGATTTAGGACCAATAACAATTCTTCTATTTTTAATACGAGCTCTTGTTGATTCATCTTGTAATGAAACGAAACTCAACGTTGGTCTTGACAAACTATTTTCATTGCAACCACTTCCGGGTGAACAATATTCATCTCCGTATTCACCACAACCGCTGAATAAACCGCCACATGCGTATTCATCACAGCAATCTACTGGACAGCAAGGAGCTTGATATTCATCACAGTATTCATCTCTTGGCGCATTGATACCACCATACATTAATACATAGTACTGTGCTCCACCAGAACAATTTTTTGAAGCAAGTTCAAAAACTTTTCCATCTTCGATTGCAACTTCAACTGTACCAGGACCACTTTGAACGATTAAAAGATCATCTCCAGTAATTGCGGATGATCCAGTGAAGGTAAGATCATGATCGAGTTCAAAACGAATTGTTCTGCCTTCTGCAGCAACTAAATAAAGATCAGATTCACCTGCCCAGTGACCACTCAGAACCACATCTCTTGTTACCGTGACAGTAACATCTTTGTGTATTGCTTCGATGCGAATTCCGCCTAACGGCAGTAAAACATCATCTTTAATGACGAGATTTTCATCAACAACGTCACATGTTGATGTTCCTCTCCATATCTGATCTGCCAAGACCGTGGAGGACGCTAAAGATATCGCAAAAAGAGCTAATCGATAGCGAGAAAAGCATCTTTTCATATACTCACCCTTTTTTTTATAAAAACTACTACTTCACTACTTAACCTCAACCTCATTCTCTATTTACATGCCAAATGAGGACCTCACTAAGAGGGCTTTTTATCATTCCGTCTGACACCCCACTATTCATCACAGATATTATTCTCTTTCAGAAGATAGAATATCCTTCTTACACGCATACCCCGATTATTCTAGAATGTCAATACATTCTGCTGCCGGAGCGAATAAACTAATGTACAAGTTTTAATAAAAAAGAAATAATAAAAGCAAGGACTTGCGCAATATTATTGCAAAGCGATATCAAAATATTTTGATATCGCTTTGCAAATAAAAAATTTTTATTTTTTCAAAATCAATGAAAGCCGAAAAATACAATAGGATGCATCGAAGATAAAATTAAGATTTTTCATCCTTTGATACATTCAAAAAACACGACGCGCCTTTACTCTCGTTCAAGCACAGCTCTTTTTTTTAAGATCTTTATTTCTACTTATAGATAGTAAAAATAACTTCGAAAAATCAATAAAAAATATTACGATTTAAGCGAAATCAGAACATCATTGAGGACTTCTTTAGAGACAACATTTTTGAAAAAATTGACGTGAGCAAAAAGCTCAGGAGTAGGCTCAGTAAGACCGACAAAGCGATCATCATCATATGCAACATCCACTTTTACCGCAGAGAAGAAATCAAATTTATCCACATATTTTTTAACAATATCTTTGCTAAACAAATAATTGATGAATGGATAAATCAAATCATCTTTTTTACTGGTAGCAGGAATGACAAATGAGTCAATTGCTGCAAATATGCCTTCTTGTGGAATAACAAAATCTATGTAATCGAACTGACGCATCATCTTAAGGAAATCTCCAAACCAAGATACTGATACTTGCACAGATCCTGATGCAAGAATATACTCTGGACGAGAATCAGTATATATTTCAACATGCTGCTTTTGATGTAAT
>JACZCT010187456.1_pt1 | contig 23446 bp, 15 predicted proteins | sample 8641871 | NCBI WGS metagenome assembly JACZCT01 (sample SAMN15324604, study PRJNA640507) | soil metagenome | isolation source: monocropping sugarcane control | place: China: Luxin town, Laibin City, Guangxi Province | collected 2019-07-25 | depth 10cm m | reverse complement strand
TCCCGGTTCGGGGCGACACGCAAATAGCTGGCAAGGCGCCTTTCCCTACGTCAACGAAGCCAGCGACGGATTTGCCGGGCTGGCCCCCGTCGCCTGCTTCCCGGCGAACGGCTACGGGCTGCACGACATGACCGGGAATGTCTGGGAATGGACCGAATCCGCCTATTCGCCGCGGCGGGACACGGCGCCCCCTGGCGAGAGCCCTCCCAGTCCCTCCTCGTCGAATATCGTGCTCAAGGTCGCGAAGGGCGGCTCCTATTTGTGCGCCGAAAATTATTGCGCGCGGTATCGGCCGGCGGCGCGGCATCCGCAGGACAGCGTCCTGGGCACATCCCACATGGGCTTTCGAACGGTCGGTTCTCCCGTCGGACAATCCAGAACGACAGATTCGAACGTTCAAACCGGCTAAACCAATTGAAGCAAATGCGAGCATTCGCCTTGCGCGAGACCTGTTGCATCGCCCTAAATACTTAAATAAAGAGGTTAGGCAGGTCACTGAATATTGGTCGGACCAAAAGAGGCTTCGGAGGGGAAGCAGATTATGGTTTCTAGGCGATTTGGACCGCTTCTGCGGTCGGCATCCGCATTTTCGCTACTCGCTATTGTGACGGAACCCGCGTTCGCGCAGCAAACAGTAGAGTCACAGCAGAATCTGGCAGAACAAAAGGCGCCGCCACCGCAAACCGCGCAACCGCAGCCCGATGCGGCGGATGCCCAGTCTGGCGACAATAGCACAATCGTGGTTACGGGCCGGCGCAGCTCGATTGAAGCCGCCGCCCAAATCGAGCGTGATTCGAACGTGCTGAAGAGCGTCGTCACGGCGGACGATGTCGGGCAGTTCGGCGATCCGACGGTTGCAGAATCGCTGCAGCGCATTTCCGGCGTGTCGATCAATCGTGAAAATGGCCAGGGTGAGCAGGTTTCAATCCGCGGCCTTCCGTCCGAATTCTCCACGGTGACGATCGACGGAGCGCGCCTGGGAACGACCGATCCCGGTATCAGCTCCTCGAAACTGGATTTCTTCTCGGCCGACAATCTCTCGGAGATTGAGGTAACGAAAGCGCTGACTCCCGAGCAGGATGGCGACGCTATTGCAGGATCGGTCAATCTTAAGACGAATTCTGCTTTCCGTCGGGGACGAGACAGTTATGGCGGCCGGGTTGAAATGGGCTACAACGAAAGGCGCGGTAGCTGGAATCCGAAGGTCAGCGGCGATTTTACGAAGATTGTCGACCTTGCCAGCGGGAATCGACTTGGTTTCGCCGGCAGCGTCACGTGGTCTCGGGACAAGCTGTTCAATGATGATGCCCGGGTGGATGACGGCCTCGAATTCGTCGTGAACAATGGCAGTCTTGACGATCCGTCATTTCGGGTCCGTGACGACTGTTCTGGCGCAGATGTTGTCGAATGCTTCCTTCGGCCAAAGCAGTTCGACTTTCGCGGCGAGTTTCGCGAGGTCGACCGGCTGTCGCTGAACGGAACGGTTGAGGCGGAGATTGGCAGCACTCTCCTCGAGTTCCGCGGAACGTATGCGAAGGCAGACACCAGCCGGTACACCGATCGCCAGACGTTCTACATGGAACGCTCCGACAAATCGGAAATCATCAGCATGGGTCCGGACTTCGGCGAGATCATTGATGCCCGGACGGAGCGCCGGCTGCTGCCGTCGGACATCAAGAACGACGTTTATACCTTGGGTGCTGACGGGACGACGAACGCCGGCGACTGGCGTTTCACCTACGGCGGCTATTATGCGAGCAACAACGAGACATCCGAAGCGCTTGAAGGACGCTTCCGCGCGGACGACGTTCGCCTGATTTACGAGAACTTGGACGCCAGTGGAGTCGATGTGACCCTCGCATTGCAGGACGATGACGAGGACGACCCCCTGGACCCCGCGAGCTATAAGCTGAACTCTAACCAAATTAACGAACGGACCGGGAATTCGAAGGATTCGAACTGGTCGATCTATTCAAACGCAGAGCGCTTGTTGTCGATGTTCGGAAACGAGGCTGCTTTAAAGGTTGGTGCCAAGTATCGCCAGCGTAAGCGCGACTACGACTTTGATCGAAACGAAATCAGTGTCGACCCGCTCTCTCTGGCGGATTTTGATGAGTTGGATGATCGACTCGGACTCAGCGACCTGCCGATTCTTTTTGATCCGAATAGGGCGGAGCTTACGGAGCGTTTGAAAGAATTGGCCGCGAGCGGAGAGATTCTCGGGGACGCACAGCTCGACTTCGCCGGCCTGGCATCGGTGCAGGACGACTATACGGCCAAAGAGGACATCGCGGCCGCTTATGCTCAGTTTACGGTGCATCCGACCTCGGAGCTCCAGATCATCGGCGGCGTTCGCGTGGAGTCCACCAATTTCAGGAGCAAAGGCTCGCGCATTCGCCAGCTCCAATTCAACGAAGCTGCAACGGATGTCGTGACTTCAGCGCTCGAGGCTGGCGGCGCGTCCGGCGCTACCGTCGACTCATTCGTGACGTCGCGGCTCCCGTTCCTGCCGGTGGAAGCATTGGAGGGAGGCAACAAGTACACGAACATCCTGCCAAGCGTGAACATCAAATGGCAGCCGACGCGGGCTTGGGTGGTTCGCGCTTCCTACGCCAGGGGTTTGAAACGGCCAGAATATAGGGAAGCGGCCGCCGTCCAGGAGTTCGTTACGAACGAGGATGGGCTCGACGAGGATATTCTGGCCGACATCATCGCTTCGGACTTCGGCGGCCAACTAACTAGCATCGACCAGGCGAATGCAGCGATCGCCGCGGCGGTTGCAGCTGGGGGCGATCCGCAGTTCGAGACGGAAGGCGTGCTGATCCGCGATCCGACGCTGGATCCACTGACAGCCGACAATTTCGATGTATCAGCGGCCTGGTACCCTTCGCGCAACACGACATTCTCGGTCGCCGCCTTCTACAAGCGCATCAAGAATTTCATCGTTCCGGTGGGACTTGGTGGCGCCGACGTGCAGGAATTCGGCTTTCCGCCGGATGAAGGTACGGCGAACAGTTTGGGGGTGAGCCGGATCAACACCTTCATCAACGGCGAGAGTGCCACGATCTACGGGCTTGAGATCGGCTTCTATCAGGCGTTCCGCTTCCTGCCGCATCCGCTCGACGGCTTCTTTGTGGACGGAAACGTGACCTTCGCGAAGAGCAAGGCGAAGGCGCCAATCGTCGAGCGTAGCTTCAAGTTTCCGGACCAGTCCGGAACGATCGGCAATTTGTCCGTCGGCTGGGAGAACAGGTTCTTCTCGTTCCGCGTCGCGGGCATCTATCAGGGGCCGCGTCTCCGGGAGCTGAACAAGGGCCAGCTTCATGATTCCAATGATCCCGCCGGTGACTTTTACGAGGCCAAACGCACGCAGCTGGACGTGAGCGTACGCTACAATTTCACCAAGGATATCCAGCTCTATTTCGACGCGATCAACATCACCGGCGCTGGGGATCGCCGCTTCTATCTCGGTGACAACCATGCCCTGACCGGCTCGATATTCGGCCGCAACGAACGATATGGCTCCACGTACCAGGGCGGCCTTCGCGTTCGCTTCTAAGCAAGGCGTTCGATCACCCAGTCCGTGAGGCAATCCACCCTCACGGACTGGATGCTCGATCGAAGGACCGCGATTGGCTCATGCTCGAGATATGTTCAGGCTAGGAGCCGTAATCGCTCTGGCGATTGCGCCGTTCCTCTCGGTACCGTCGTGGGCTGGCGAAGCTCAACGCTCGCAAACCCCGGCGTCGCGCATTCCCAGCGTCGGATCCTCCGCGACACCGCAGCAGGAGCTATTCATCAGGTCCCAGAGCCCTGCTGCGATTTACCGGGCCGGTTGGATCGATCTGAACAAGAACGGGACCAAGGATCGTTATGAAGATCCGACCCAGCCCGTTGAAGCTCGCATCGACGATCTCCTCCAGCGAATGACGCTGCAGGAGAAAACAGCACAGATGGTGACGCTTTACGGCTTCGCGCGCGTGCTGAAGGACGAGTTGCCGACGGACCAATGGGCGTCATCCTTCTGGAAGGATGGAATTGGGAACATCGACGAGCATTTGAATGGAAACTTGGGCTCGAAAGGCGATCTTCCCGAACCGGATTACGTACTCCCTTATTCACTCCACCCGCGCGCTCTGAATGAGGTGCAGCGTTTCTTTGTCGAAAAGACACGGCTCGGGATCCCCGTGGATTTCACGAACGAAGGCATTCGCGGATTGGTCCACCCGAAAGCGACGAGCTTTCCAGCGCAGCTCGGGGTGGCCGCAACGTTTGACCGTGAGCTCGTGCACGAGATCGGGAAGGTCACCGGCGCCGAAGCGCGGGCGCTCGGCTATACCAATGTCTATTCGCCGATCCTCGATCTGGCGCGGGACCCGAGATGGGGGCGAACGACCGAGTCCTATGGGGAAGATCCGTTCCTGGTGAGCGAGCTGGGGGTCGAGCAGGTTCGTGGCATCCAGGAGCAACGCGTTGTCTCGACGCTGAAGCATTTCGCAGTCTACAGCGTCCCCAAGGGCGGCCGCGACGGAAATGCGCGCACCGATCCCCAAGTGACCTGGCGCGAAGTGCGGATGGTCTTTCTGGAACCGTTCCGGCGCGCCATTCGTGACGCCGGCGCGCTCGGCGTGATGTCTTCCTACAACGACTACGATGGCATTCCCATTCAGGCCAGCCAGCTGTTCCTGACCGACATCCTGCGCAAGGAATTCGGGTTCAAAGGCTATGTCGTTTCGGACAGCGGCGCGGTTGAGGACATCCACCAAAAGCACCGGACCGCGGCGACACCCGGGGATGCGGTGCGACAAGCCGTCGAGGCCGGACTCAATATCCGGACGAACTTCACTCCGCCTGAGGATTATGCGGTTCTCCTTCGCCAAGAGGTGGAATCCGGGCGGCTCCCGATGGCCACCATCGACTCGAGAGTAGGCGACATTCTGCGGGTGAAATTCTGGCTCGGGCTTTTCGATCAGCCTTATGTGGCTGATCCATCGAGAGCCGACCGGCTGGTTCGCGCACCCGATCACATCGCGGCGGCCGAACGCGCCGCGCATGAGTCTATCGTTCTCCTTCAGAATAAGGGCGGAATGCTGCCACTGAAGAAGAATCTCGGACGTGTACTCGTCACGGGACCGCTCGCCGACAATCATGGTGGATGGCGATCCCGCTACGGTCCGCAACAGCTCGATTTCGTGACTCCGCTGGAAGGCATTCGGCGAAAGCTCGGCGCGAACGTGGACGTCGTCTACAAGCAGGGCGTCCCGGTGATCGATGAGAGATTCCCCGAGAGCGACGTCTATCGGGAGCCGCCGACGGAGGCGGCCCGCCAAGGTATTGACGCGGCAGTCGCAGAAGCCCGTGACGCGGACGTCATCGTGGCAGTGCTCGGCGAGGTCGAGGAGATCTCAAAAGAGTCCGCGAGCCGGATAAGTCTCAACTTGCCTGGCAATCAGCAGGATCTGCTCGAAGCATTGCAGGCGACGGGCAAGCCGCTGGTGCTCGTGCTCTCAAGCGGACGCCCGCTGACCGTCAATTGGGCTGCAAAACATGTGAGCGCGATCGTCGAGATGTGGTTCCCGGGCGATTCGGGCGGCACGGCCTTGGCCGACGTTCTTTTCGGCGATTACAATCCGAGCGGCCGCTTACCGATCACCTTTCCCAAATCGGTCGGGCAGGTCCAGTTCAACTTTCCTGCCCACCCCGCCTCGCAGGAACGCGATGGCGGGCAGGTCGAGGGCGCGCTTTACCCGTTCGGCCACGGCCTAAGCTACACGACGTTCGAATATAGCGATCTCAGCGTGACCCCGAAGCAGGCAGCGGCCGGAGGCAGCTTCATTGCAAGCGTCGACGTCACGAACAGCGGCGCGCGCGCCGGCGAAGATGTCGTGCAGCTCTACCTCCGCGACGACTTCACGAGCGTGGTGACGTTCGACCAGGAGTTGCGCGGGTTCGAGCGCGTCAGTCTGGCTCCGGGTGAAACGAAGCGGGTCCGGTTCGAACTCAAGCCCGAGCACCTCATGCTCTACAACCGCGACGGCCGATGGGCGACCGAGCCGGGACGTTTCACCGTGAGCGTGGGCGCATCTTCGACGGACCCGCGGCAGCAGGCGACGTTCGTGGTTACCCGGCCAGATGGAACCGTGCCGGCCGAACCTCCGATCCCTCAGCCGCGAAGCCACCTTTGACGAACCCTTTAGCGAAACGAAAACCTGCGGAGGAATGAACCCAGTGAAACATCTTTGGTCCCGTTTGCTCCTTTCGACATTTGCAATGACGCTCGCGGTTTCCGCCGCTGACCCGGCGCAAGAAATTGTTGGACAAGCCACGCGGACACAACCGAGTCCTGCCTCGACCGCGCGGCCTGCGAAGAACATTATTCTCTTCCTTGCCGACGCGGGTGGCGTATCCGTCCTGAATGGCGCCAGCCTCCTGGCTTATGGCGAGCCGCTCAAGCTGCACGTTCAACACTGGCCGCACCTCGGATTGAGCGAGACCTCGCCCGTCGACGCGTTCGTCTCGGATTCGGCCAATGGCATGTCTTCGATCATGACCGGCATGAAGACGCGCAATGGAGTGATCAGCGAGGCTCCCGATGCCGTCCGCGGAATGCGCGACGGCACACCGGCGAAAACATTGCTCGAATATGCGGAGGAACATGGCCTGCTTACAGGCGTCGTGACCAGTCAATCGATCGCCGATGCCACCCCCGCGGCAACTTATGCGCATTCCAACGATCGCAAGAAATGGGCCGAAATCTTTTCCCAAGCTTTCAGGCCCCGGTTCGGCGACGGAGTGGATGTGTTGTTTGGGGCCGGCCGCAAGGAGATCGGCGAGCAGTTGGTCGCCGCCGGCACCAGCTTCGAGAAGCTGAGTGCACGTCACAATCGTCCGATCTACTCCTCGCTCGATGACGTTCCCGCCGCCATCGAGCGGCCCGTCGTGGTCGCCGAGGAACTGGATGTTCGCGCGGCGACTCTAAAGGCATTGGATATTCTGCAGAAATCGAACTCCGGATATTTTCTGGTGGTCGAATGGGATGCGCACACGAAGGATCCGCGCGCCGGTCTCCAGCACGTTGCGAATTTCGACCAGCTGGCAGCCGAAATAGAGCGCCGCGTATCGCTGGACGACACGCTGCTGTTGTTCACCGCCGATCACTCCTTTGGCTTTCAGGTGGATGGCGGGCGTCCTGGGCAGGATCTATTGGAAGGCTATGACGCCTGGAAGGCTTCCGGGAGTGACGAGCATATCATCCGGCTGGGAAATGTGCTGGTCAACGACAGCCACACGGGCGAGGAAGTCCCGGCCCTGGCGATCGGTGCCGGAGCGGAGCGCGTTCGCGGCTATTTCCCCAACACTCACCTGTTTGACGTGATGCTGGACGCATGGGGTTGGAAGCCCGGGCCCGAGACAGCGGCTGATCGGCGCGCGCCCGCCGGATAACGTCTAGAGCGCTGCGGATCGGCCGAACCGTTCGCGTGTCGACGCGACGGATTGCCGGGCCTTGGCGATCGCCTGCTCCTCGGTTTCCACCAGCAGATAATCGATCACATGATTGAGATGCGTGCGCATCGCGCCGCGCGCGTCGGCGGCGTCGCGTCGCTTCAATGCATCGACGATCGCTTTGTGCTCCTCGACGACGGGCCGGCTCCCTGCCCGGCGCGCCTTTTCATGCAGCAACGCGCATTCCGGGGATGACGAGCGAATCTGCCACAGCTGCTCGATAACCTTCGTGATCACCACGTTCCTGCTCGCCCGCGCGATCAACGTATGGAAGGCATAGTCAGCGGACTCCGCGGCATCGACCGAGGCGTTCTTGTCCCCGATTGCGGCGACCAGCTTCTCGAGCTCTCGTACCTCATCGTCTGTGATTGTGGTCGCAGCTAGGGCCGCAGCCTCGCCTTCGAACAGCAGCCGCGCCTCCGTTAGCTCAAACGCCGTGGCGTGGAAGTCGGGCCGGTCCTCGGAACCTGGCAGGTGGCGAACATAGGCCCCCGAACCGATTCTGACCTCGATCAGCCCCTGGACTTCAAGAGCGATCATCGCCTCCCGAACCGCGGGGCGGCTCACGCTATACTCGGCAGCAAGCTCGCGTTCGGCCGGCAGGCGATCGCCGATCTTATATTTCCCAGCGGCCAGATCGTGAAACAGCGCGCTGGCGAGCTTTTGATAGAGCCGCCCGGCGCCGTCCGCGGGCATCCCGATCAACGGGTCAGACGAAGAGTCTGGCGATCGGTGGTTGGTCGACATTGCTCACCTCTAAAATCGGACTTACCAATTATGTTGAAATTGGCAAGGCGGGTGCATAGGGTCGCACCGGAACCGGGGAAACTTCGAAACTCATGAAAATTACTGCGGCCCAGCTCATCGTCTGCTCTCCAGGACGCAACTTTGTCACGCTAAAAATCGAGACCGATCAGGGCGTGTACGGAATTGGAGATGCGACCCTGAACGGTCGGGAACTCGCTGTTGTTTCCTACCTCGAAGACCATGTGATCCCGACTCTCATAGGGAAGGACCCTCAGCGAATCGAGGATATCTGGCAATATCTCTACCGCGGTGCCTACTGGCGGCGGGGACCCGTGACGATGCGTGCGATCGCGGCTGTCGACGTGGCTCTGTGGGATATCAAGGCGAAAATGGCCGGAATGCCGCTCTACCAACTCCTCGGCGGCCGCAGCCGGGAGGGAGTGCTCGTTTATGGTCATGCCAATGGGGAGGACATCGAGGCGACGATCGACGCCGTCAGCCGCTACATCGACCTCGGATACAAGGCTATTCGGGCCCAGCCGGGCATTCCGGGCGTGTCCAACGCCTATGGAGTCGGCCGTGGCGATCTGAATTACGAGCCGGCGGACGCCGCAATACCGACCGTGTCGGTCTGGGACACGGCGAAATATCTGCAATACATCCCCAAGCTGTTCGACAAGCTGCGCAGTAAGTTCGGGTTCGATCATCACCTGCTGCATGATGCACATCATCGTCTAACGCCTTTGGAAGCCGCTCAGGCGGGCAAAGCCCTGGAACCTTACGCCTTGTTCTGGCTCGAGGATGCGACGCCGGCGGAGAACCAGGAGAGCTTCCGGCTGATTCGCCAGCACACGACCACCCCCCTCGCCGTGGGCGAGATCTTCAACACGATTTGGGACGCGAAGGATCTCATCCAGAACCAGCTGATCGACTATATCCGAATGACAATCGTCGGCTCTGGCGGAATCACACATCTACGCCGGGTCGCGGATTTCGCGTCGCTCTATCAGGTGCGAACCGGAAGCCACGGCGCCACCGATCTGTCGCCGGTGACCATGGGCGCAGCGCTCCATTTCGACAGCTGGGTCCCGAACTTCGGAATTCAGGAATATATGCGGCATACGGAAGAGACGGATGCCGTGTTCCCGCATAGCTATCATTTCGAAAACGGCTTTCTGCATGTCGACGACACGCCCGGCCACGGCGTCGATATCGACGAGGCACTGGCGGCGAAATATCCGTACAAAGCCGCTTCGCTTCCTATCGCGCGCCTCCAGGACGGCACCATGTGGAACTGGTGAATCCAAGCGCGAAAATTGTTGTCATCGGCGAAGCAATGCTGGAGCTGTCGCGCTCGGGTGAGTTCTGGCAGCTGGGTTATGGCGGAGATACGCTGAACACGGCGATCCATCTTTCGCGGATGCAGTGCAGAACGGCCTACATGACCGCTCTCGGGACGGACGCATTCAGCGAGGATCTGCTTCGTGCCTGGTCGGCTGAAGGCCTCGACACCAGCCTCGTCCTGACCAGCACTGATCGAGGACCGGGCCTCTACGCGATCCGGACCGACGACGCAGGTGAGCGCAGCTTCCATTACTGGCGCGAGTCCTCGGCGGCCCGGCAGATGTTCGATGTTGCGGGTAGCGAAGCGGCCATTGCATCCGCGGGGGAGGCTGGCCTCCTGCTGTTTTCGTTGATCACCCTGGCGATCCTTACGCCCGCGGCGCGCCAGCGCTTGCTTTCGATTGCCCGGGACGTCCGTTCGTCCGGCGGGCTGGTGGCATTCGACAGCAATTACCGCCCGGCCCTGTGGAGAAGCGCCGCGGAAGCAAGGCAAGTTCGCGACGAAGCCATCGCCTGCTGCGACATCGGGCTGCCGACGCTGGCTGACGAACAGGCCTTGTCGGATGCCGCTGACCCGCAGTCGGTCGCGGAATATTGGTCTGCGTCCGGTGTGCGCGAGGTCGTTGTCAAGCTCGGGCAGGGCGGCTGCTATATCGCAGGTGAGACGGTGCCGACTCCGGCTGCGGCTGAGCCCGTGGACACCAGCGGCGCCGGAGATGCGTTCAATGCGGGCTATCTCGCCGCCCGCCTCTTGGGACGTGATTGCCGGGATGCCGCCATTTCGGGGCATCGGCTCGCCGGCTGGGTCATCGCCCGGCGCGGTGCAATCCCGCCGCGCGACGTGGAGGCGCCATATGAGGAGGCTGGAACGGCACGTGGCTGACATCGACACCATCATGCGAATTTCGCCGGTGATCCCGGTCCTGGTCATCGAGGATGCGGCTTATGCAGCTCCGATTGCCGAAGCCCTTGTCAGCGGGGGCCTGAAGGTGCTCGAAGTGACCTGCCGCACACGCGCGGCCATCGATGCGATTCAGGAAATGACGCGCGTGTCAGGCGCTATCGTCGGCGCAGGCACGGTGGTGAATGCTGCGCAACTGGATGCTGTCCTGGAAGCCGGCGCTGAGTTCATCGTCTCGCCGGGACTGACGGAAGAGCTTGGCCGAGCGGCAAAAGCGAGCTCGGTTCCGTTCCTTCCGGGCGTGGCGACAGCGTCGGACATCATGCGCGGCCTGGATCTCGGATTGAAGCACTTCAAATTCTTCCCGGCCGAGGCGGCAGGAGGAATCGCGGCGCTGAAGGCAATCACAGGGCCGTTCGGGCAGGTCCGCTTCTGCCCGACGGGCGGCGTGAACTTCTCGAATGCGACCGAATGGCTGTCAATCGAGCAGGTGCTGTGCGTCGGCGGGAGCTGGATCGTACCAAAAGGGAAGCCGGACCTCGATCGAATTCGCGCGGCAGCCGCCGAAGCAGCGGCACTTATCCCCTGAGGATCTCCGTGCGCGATGCGGCGCCAACCGTGCGTCGCTGACAGTTCCGCCGCGGTCCTGGAGCAGGTTTGACAAAGTGGACAGACCAGATATGTTTCACTGGTAAGGACAGATTAACCCAACAGACAAGGTGGCGGGGATGGCGGATTCACCAGCCGGTGTATCGGGCGTGGTGACACGGACCGGCTGGCGCCGATGGACGGTCTGCGCGCTTCTCTTTTTCGCGACCACCATCAATTACGTCGACCGGCAGGTCATCGGCATCCTGAAGCCGGTCCTCGAAACCGAGTTCGGCTGGAGCGAGATCGACTATGCCAACATCGTCTTCTGGTTCCAGGTAGCTTATGCGATCGGCCTCCTCGGCGTCGGCAGACTGATCGATCGAATCGGCGTCCGCTGGGGCTATGCTGTCGCGGTTACGGTGTGGAGCATCGCAGCGATGGCGCATACCGCCGCCCGCAGCGTCACTGGATTTGCGATGGCTCGTTTCGCACTCGGCATCGGCGAAGCGGGCAACTTCCCCGCCGCGATCAAGGCGACGGCCGAATGGTTTCCCAAGAAAGAGCGGGCGCTCGCCACGGGCATCTTCAACGCCGGCTCGAACATCGGCGCTGTCGTCACGCCGCTCATCATTCCGCCGATAGTTCTGCTGTGGGGTTGGCAAGTGGCATTCCTCTTCACGGGCGCTCTGGGCTTCATCTGGCTCGCGGTGTGGCTGGGCGTTTACTGCAAGCCGGAGAAAAGCAAACGGCTGTCGGCCGGCGAACTCGCACACATTCGCTCTGATCCGCCGGAGCCTGAAGCGCGAACGCCCTTGCGGCAGATACTCGGGTATAGGCAAACTTGGGCCTTCGCGGTCGGGAAATTCATGACCGACCCGATCTGGTGGTTCTTCCTGTTCTGGCTTCCGGACTTCTTCGGGAAAAATTACGGTCTCGACCTCAAGACCTTCGGTCCGCCGCTGGTCGCCGTTTACCTGATTGCGGACGTCGGAAGCGTCGGCGGCGGCTGGCTTTCGTCGCATCTCATCAAGCGCGGCTGGTCAGTCAATGCGGGCCGTAAGACGGCGATGCTGGTCTGCGCGCTTTGCGTCACGCCGGTCAGCCTGGCGATCTTCGCCGATAACCTGTTCGTCGCGGTCGCCATCATCGGCCTTGCCGCCGGAGCTCACCAGGGCTGGTCGGCAAACCTGTTCACGCTTGCATCGGACGTTATGCCGCGCCAGGCAGTGGCCTCGTTGGTAGGCTTTGGCGGAATGGCGGGAGCGATCGGCGGCATGTTGATGGCCAAGTTCGTTGGCGATGTACTGGAGAATGTCGGCAGCTATACGCCGATCTTCGTCATCATCGGCTCCATATATCTGGTAACTCTGCTGATCGTTCATCTCCTGACGCCGAGACTAGAGCCAGCCAGCTTCCCGGCTTGACCCGTGAATCCCAGGCCGACGTGCTTCGCGAGGCGTTCGGCCGCGCAGTAGCGGCTGTTTCTGCTGCCAACTGCCTGCCACGCTATCTGCCGGGGGCCATCGCTGGCCGCACCTACGTCCTGGCCGTGGGGAAGGCTGCTGCCGCGATGGCTGAAGCCGTGATCGGTCATCTCGATGTTACCAAGGCACTGGTCGTCTATCCGGACCTGCATGGCCCGATCGAGCGCTTGCCGCCGTTGTTCGAGTGTATGGAAGCAAGGCACCCCGTCCCCGACGCGCGCGGAATGCGCGCCGCGGAGCGAGCGCTCGAGCTGGCTCGCGAGCTTGGCGCCGGCGATCGGTTGATCGCCCTAATCTCGGGCGGCGGGTCGGCGCTTCTTCCGGCGCCAGTCACGGGCGTTTCGCTGGAGGACGAGCAGGCGCTGACGCGCGCTCTTCTGACGAACGGCGCATCCATTGCTGAGATCAACTGCGTTCGGCAGTGCCTTTCGCGGATCAAGGGGGGACGGCTGGCGCGCGCGGCAGGCGAAGCGGCGGTGCTCACTTTCGTGATTTCAGATGTTCCGGGGGACAATCTCAGCCTCGTCGCCTCAGGGCCGACGCTTCCCTCCGCAGCTACGCTCGCTCAGGCCCGGGCCATCCTTATTCGTTACTGCATCGAGGCGCCTGCTTCTGTTCAACGCGCGATGAAAGATCAGTCCAATACGCCGGTCGGCAATCTCCCAAGTGCCGAGGCGAAGCTTGTCGCTGCGCCGACGGCAGCGCTCCAGGCCGCCGCGGTATTTCTGGAAGGCCAGGGTTTCAGGCCGGTATTGCTTGGCGATGCGATCGAGGGCGAGGCGCGCGACATTGCACAGCACGATGCGTGGATTGCCATCGACCGCTACGGTGAAGGCCGGCGCGTCGCTCTGATCGCCGGGGGTGAGGGCACCGTCCGGTTGCCGCAGGAGCCGCCGCCGGGCGGCCGGAACCTTGAATATGCGCTTGCGCTGGCTCTTGCTCTGGGCGGACGTGCAGGAATCTCGGCGCTTGCGTGCGACAGCGACGGGATCGACGGCACGACTCCGGCTGCCGGTGCGATAGTCGGCCCTGACACTCTCGCCGCCATCAGGTCGGCAGGCCTCGATCCGGTGGCCAGCCTTGAGGCGCATCGGAGCTATGAGGCGCTGGAGCGCATCGGCGCGCTGGTCGTTACCGGTGCGACGCGCACGAACGTCAACGATATTCGAATCCTGCTGATCGAACCCGGCGCCTAGGCCGCGGCCGCCGGCTTATCCACTGGCGACCCGTTCACCGTCACATTGCTCAGCTTGAGATTGCGAACATTCGCGATCGCATTGGGCTTATCGGCCACCGTGACGTGAATGTTCGACAGGCGAACGTCCTGAACCGGTGCATCCGGAACGCCAACGATGTGCAGCGCCTCCTTCGCGTGAGCGCAGGTTACATTGGCGACATCGAAGTCTCTATAGGTCGGTGGAAAATGCCCGCCGCGATAGCTGTGGTAGTCGGTTGTGAAGTGGACTAGCGCATCGGTTTCCTGAACCGCGACATCGCGCACCCGGACGTGCTCGATGGTCCCGCCCCGATCGAGGTTCGCCTTGAAATAGAGTGCGTTGGTGGCGAAGGGGATGGTCAGCCTGTCGGCGCGCACATGGTGCACGCCGCCTGACATCTCGCTGCCGATAGCGAGCGCTCCGGCCCGGGAGCTGCGCATCTCGCAATCGCGCACTGTAATCCGGGCCGATGGCCGGCCGACCCGCCAACCGTCCTGGTCGCGCCCGGATTTGATCGCGATGCAATCGTCCCCCACCACGAACCGGCAGCGTTCGACCAGCACGTCGGTGCTGCTGTCGGGATCGCAACCGTCGCTGTTCACGTGTTCGCTGATGACGTTCACGTTGCGGACGGTCACCCGGCGGCAATAAAGTGGATGGATCACCCAGAACGGCGAATCACGGAACGTCGGACCGTCGATCAGGACATCCTCGCATTCCACGAACTGGACGAAGTGCGGCCGCAGCCAATGGCCTTCGCCGAACAGGCGGTCGCGGAGCGGCACGCCGTCGATGCCCATCTGGCGCAGCCGGTTTTGGTCAGGGCCCTGGTTGTCGCGCCATGGAAGGAAATGCTCGCGACCCTGCCCTTCGAAAGCGCCAGGGCCGGTGATTGCGACATTGCGCTGTCCGTAGGTGTAGATAAGGGGCGAATAGTTCCAGACCTCGGTGCCTTCCCAGCGCGTAAACACCGGGGGCAGGTAGAAGCGGGCCTCAGTCCCGAAGCGCACGATGGCGCCTTCGGCAACGTGCAGTTCGACATTGCTCTTGAGGTTGATTGGCCCGTCGCATCGCCACAGCCCTGCGGGGATGACAACGCGTCCGCCCCCGGCGTCATGCGCGGCGCCGATCGCTGCGAGAATGGCGGGCCGGGAGTCCTGCGTCAGGCCGTTCCGGGCGCCGAATCCGGTAATTCCGAAGCTGCGCCGCGCCATTGGCGTGACGCAACCGGCGACGAGCAGGGCTCCGCCCCCGGCAAGCAGGTCGCGCCTTCCGATTTCAATCATGGGAAGGCTTTCAGATAGTCGGCGAAGAAGCGGGCAGCGAAGCCTGTTCCAATCTCCCGCTGGAGCACGACGCCGCGCTTGTTGCGGAGCTCGACTACTAACCCCCGAACGTTCGGATCAGGATGATTCGTGGCGAAGCGATTGGCGATCAGCCAGCGCGCCGCGGCATGGATCTGCGGATCGAATTCCGTGTAGCCGAGCGCCCTGAGTTTCAGCCAGAGTATCCCGGCGAAGGCCGTTGCCGAGCCGGTTGGAGAAACGCTGCCGGATGTTCCGTCGGCATTCTGGTCGTAATCGAACGAACCGTCGGGCTTCAAAAGCTTTGCATTGGCGCGCGCGTTGCGCAGAGCAGCCTCGAGGAATGCGGGATCCTTGCGCAATGCGTAGGCGGTGAGCAGGGCCTCCGCGTTCCACGTATTGAAGCGTGCGTGGACCGAACCCGTCTGGCTGTCGTTCGGCTCGAACTCCATCCAGAAACCGTTCGGCGACTGCCGCGCCGCTGTCTTCACGGCCAGCTTCAGGTGCCGGTCGCAAAGGCTCTTGTCGCCGGTGTACAGGCAGGCGTCATAGAAGGGGTAACCCTCGATGTTCGGCCGAGCGACCTTGGTCACCGGCGGATTCGTGAGGTTCGGCTCATGCGGCGTGCGGTCAGTCCAGACCTTGCCGGTCGCCGGGTCGATGATGTTGTAGAACAGTCCCTGGTCGCCGGGCACTTCGGTGTTGGCGATCAGCCATCGAATCGAACGAGTCGCCGAATCCGCATAGCGCTTGTCGCCCGTGACACGCGTCAGGCTGTAAAGACCGGCGGTCCCATCACCGATCGTTGTCCAGTTAATGAGCCTGCCGAGCTTCTCGCCGTGCGCCGCGTTCATCAACCCCTTCAGCGGGCCGCTTTTGAACTCCTGGGAAATCCACCAGTCGCCGGCCTGCCGCGCCTTGGCGAGCAGCTTGGGATCGTGGTTCACCTGATACGCGGCGAGGAGTCCCTCAATCGCTTGACCGGTATGCCACGCCACCTCGTAGGGTCTCCAGGTGCCGTCGCGCCAAATGTAATCTCCGCGAGCCTTGCCCTCGCTGTCGAGTGCCGACTCGGCAATTGCGGTTCCGGTCTCGTCCAGCGCCTTGCGAACCTCGGTCGAGGGGACCGGACCGGCGGCGAGAGCCGGTGCGGCGGCGATCAGCAGCAATGCTGCGAACGCAAGCCGCCTCACATCCATGCTCCCGGAACCCAGGGCACGAATTCGTTCTCGCCGATATCCTCTTTCTCCGACGCCGTTGGGCGTCCACTCGCAGTCTTCAGCATTGCTTCGAAAATCTCCTCCCCTAGTGCCTCAAGCGAGGCTTCGCCGCTAAGCAGGCGGCCACAATCCACGTCCACGTCCTCGGGCATCCGCCGCGCGAGTTCGCTGTTCGAGGCGAGCTTGAGCGTCGGCGCGGGTTTCGATCCGAACACGGATCCGCGTCCGGTCGTGAAGACGATGAGGTTGGCACCGGATGCAATCTGGCCGGTCGCCGAACACGGATCGTAACCCGGCGAATCCATGAAGATGAAGCCACTCCGGCGGAGCGCTTCGGCATAATCGATCACCGCGTTCAGAGGCGACGAGCCCGACTTGGCGACGGCACCGAGCGACTTTTCCAGGATAGTCGTGATCCCGCCCTCGATATTGCCGGGCGACGGATTGTTGTTGAGATCTGCCCCGCTGGCGGCGGCATGTTGCTCCCACCAGTCGAGGCGGGAAATCAGGGCGTCCGCTACCTCCGGGCTCGCGGCGCGCGCAAGCAGCAGATTTTCCGCTCCAAAAATCTCCGGCGTTTCGGACAGGATCACGGTGCCGCCGGCCTGGACGAGCCGGTCGGATGCAAGCCCGAGCGCAGGGTTTGAGGTGAGGGCTGAATAAGCGTCGGATGCGCCGCACTGCAGCCCGACAACGAGATGCTCGGTCGAAACCCGCTCGCGTTTCGCTTCGTTCGCGGCCGGTAACATCGCCTCTATGGCAGCGATGCCCGCGTCGATCGCGGCGCGGGTGCCGCCCGTCTCCTGAATGCCGACAGTGCGCACCGCCGGATCGAGATCGAGGTCGCCGATCTGATTCACCTCGCAGCCAAGGCCGACGACCAGCACGCCCGCGAAGTTGGGATGGCGCGCATAACCTTCCAGCGTGCGGCGAAGATTGTCTATTCCGCGGCCGTGATGCGCCATTCCGCAGCCGGACGAGTGGCTGAAGGCGACGACTCCATCCACGTTGGGGGAAGAGGCAAGCCGTTCGGCGGTGAAATGGTCGGCGATCCGGCGAGCGACTGTTGCCGAGCAGTTCACGGACGTCAGGATGCCCAGATAGTTGCGCGTTCCGACCCTGCCATCCGAGCGAACGTAGCCGTCGAACCAGGCTTCGGTGCGGGGAGTTGCGTCCACTGCATTGCCGATGGCTGACCGGTCGACGCGGCCGGCGAATGCGACGTTGTGGACATGGACATGCTCACCGGCCGCGATTGGCACGCTTGCTTCGCCGATGGATTGGCCGAACTTGACGATCGGCTGTCCGGCCCCAATCGCGGTCAGCGCCACCTTGTGGCTCGCCGGAATGGTCACCTTTGCGCTCGCTCCGCCGGGAAGCGGGGACCCGGGCGCGATGGGCACGAGCGCTATGGCCACATTGTCGGATGGCGAAATTCTGAGCAGCCCGGAGCTGATCGTCACGCTGCGGCCCGTCCGGGTAACCGCGCCGCGACGCGATGGAGCCAATCCCGCGGCGAGCGCTGAAGACCTTCGATATGCTGGGCGATGATTTCTGCGACCGACGGAAGCTCCGCCAGATTGCCGAAAATCCCGTTGATCGAGAGCATCCCGTCGGCGAGCGTTCGAGCGTTCGAACCGCACCGCTCGGCAACGGCCGCCAAGGTCGATGCGAGCGGGTCGTCGACTTCGTGTCGGGAATTGCCTGGACCGCGACCGGTTGCGTGAAGCATCCAGGCAGCCACACCGAGCAGTGCGGCATCAGCCGCAAATCCCCTGGAAATCCGCTCGCGAATGGTCCCGAGCAATCGCTGCGGAAGCTTTTGCGATCCATCCATCGCGATCTGGAAAAGCCGATGCTCGAGCGCGGGATTGGCGAACCGGTCAAGAAGTGCCGCCGCGTAACTCTCCGGCTCGAGCCCCTTCGCCGGTGGCAGTGTCGGAGCTGCCTCGAAGCGCATCAGGTGCTCGACGACCGACCGGAGGTCGGGATCGGCGACGGCTTCGTGGGCGTAGACGAGGCCGAGCCTCAGGCCCGCGTAAGCGAGCGTCGAATGCGCTCCGTTGAGCATCCTCAGCTTGGCCAGCTCGAACGGACGCACATCCGGCACGATTTGGGCGCCGACGCGCTCGAATGCCGGCCGCGGGCCTCCAAAGCTATCCTCGATCACCCATTGGGTGAACGGTTCGGTCTTCACCATCGCGCAGTCTTCGAAACCCAACCGTTCGGACAGGCAGCGAATATCGTCTTCGGTGGTTGCCGGCACGATCCGGTCCACCATGGTCGCCGGGCAGGCGACGTTCGCTTCGATCCATCCGGCGACGGCCGGGTTCCTGAGCTTGGCGAACTCGCCAAGCACCCTTGCCAGTACGCGTCCATTATCGGGGAGATTGTCGCAACAGAGCAGTGTCGGTGCGGGAGACCCGGCTTGGTGCCGGCGCGTGAGCGCTTCAACGAGGATACCGAGTGCGCCGCGCGGGCGCTCCGGGTTCGCGAGGTCGTGAACGACATCGGGATGACGCTCGTCGAGCTCGCCGGTCGCGGGGTTGTGGCAATATCCTTTCTCGGTAATCGTCAGCGACACGATATGGATGGCCGGGTCGGCAATCGCACGAATGACCGCTTGCGGGTTCTCACGGGCGGCGAGAACCTCGGCGATTGACGCGGTCAGCCGGAGCCGTTCGCCGCAGGCATCTCGTTCGACCCTCGTGAAGAGGCAGTCTTGCGGTGAAAGCCGATTGCGGACGTCGGAGGAACGGAGCGAAACCCCCCGAATGCGCCAGTCTCCGCCTTCCGTCGAAAGAACGTCATCGACATAGGCCGCCTGATGGGCGCGATGGAACGCGCCAACGCCAAGATGGACGATCCCGATGCCGTGATGCTCGGGGACATAATCGGGCCGCTCGACCTCCGCGGGCAGAAAGGGTGCCGTCGCAGCGGACAAGCGCCCGATCACAATTTGTAAGCCCGCTTGGCGAGCCCGTACGCGAGTTCGCGCGCCAGTTCCGCCGCTTCGTCGATCTCGATCCGATGCTCGGCGACGAGCCGCGCAAGGAAGCCGCAATCCATTCGGCGCGCAACGTCATGCCGGGCCGGGATCGAAAGGAAGGCGCGGGTGTCGTCGTTGAAGCCGACCGTATTGTAGAAGCCCGCCGTCTCCGTCGCCTCTTCTCGGAATCGGCGCATGCCTTCCGGGCTGTCGTGGAACCACCACGGCGGGCCAAGTCTTAGCGCGGGATAGTGCCCGGCGAGCGGCGCCAGCTCGCGCGAATAAACGCTTTCATCAAGCGTGAAGAGAATGATCGTCAGCCGCGGCTCATTGCCGAAGCGGTCTAGTAACGGTTTGAGCGCATGGACGTAGTCCGTGCGCGTCGGAATATCCGCGCCTTTGTCACGTCCATAATTTTCGAACACCAACGGGTTATGGTTGCGAGCTGCCCCGGGATGAATCTGCATCACCAGCCCGTCGTCGAGGCTCATCGCCGCCATCTCGGTCAGCATCTGGGCCCGGAACCGCTCAGCGTCTTCCGGCGATGCGGAGCCCTTGGTGACGCGGTGAAACAAGGCTTCGGCTTCGGCGTCACCGAGATTTGCAGTTCCTGCCGTCGGGTGGCCGTGATCCGTCGAAGTTGCGCCCATTTCGGCGAAGAAGGAACGGCGCTTCCGGTGCGCGGCCAAATAGCCTCGCCAAGACAAGGTATCCTCGCCGGTCAGATCGCCGAATGCGGCGACGTTCGCGCGAAAGCCTTCATATTCGGGATCCACGACCGGGTCGGGACGGTAGGCCGTGATGACCCGTCCGTTCCAGCCGGACTCACGAATCGCGCGGTGGTGATCGAGCGGGTCGAGCGGTGACTCGGTCGTCGCGAGGACTTCAATCCCATAGCGGTCGAACAGGGCGCGGGGCCTGAACGCCTCGGTCGCGAGCGCCGCTTCGATCCTGTCGTAATAGTGTTCCGCGGTTTCCGCGCTGAGCTTTACTTCGATCCCGAATGCTTCGCCGAACACCCAGTCGAGCCACAGCCGCGATGGCGTCCCGCGAAACAGCCGATAATGATCGGCGAAGGTGCGCCAGATCTTGCGGGGGTCGCGCTCGCCGCGCTCGCCAAGGCCAACCGCTTCGAGCGGAATACCCTGCGAATAAAGCATTCGGAATACATAATGATCGGGCGTGATGAGCAGCGCTGCCGGATCCTGGAACGGCTCGTTGTCGGCGAACCATCGCGGGTCCGTGTGTCCATGAGGCGAAAGGATCGGAAGGCGCGCAACCTGGCCGTAAAGCTCCCTCGCGATCGGCCTTGCAGCCGGGTCAGCGGGGAACAGGCGGTCGGGGTGTAGCGTCAGTCGTTCGGCCAAGATACGTCAGCTTCAGATTGCAGGGTCGACGGTGTGCGGTCCACCGGTTGATCCTCGTTCACAGTTCCGCAGCACTTGCACACAGCTCTTCTGATCGAAAATTGGTCAGGACAGTAAGGCGCGGCTTGACAGACCAATTCTCACTCGTCAACCCGTGGCACCCAAGCTGGAGTCCTGTAACCCCTGCAGGACTCCAGTTCGAGAGTTTCAGCGTGTTGACATAAGGGGCAGCCGGTCGCTCCGCGCGTTGCCGGGAGGGTGAACATGATCCGGCCGCAGACGAACGCGCACCGCCAGGCAATCGACCTATCAGGTGTGTGGCGCATCCGTTTCGGTGATGGCGACTGGAGCTCCGGCATCGGTTCGGACGACCATACATACGATATTGCCGTACCCGGCAGCTGGAACGAACAGCTCGCCGAATGCGGATTCATGAATCATGTGGGCCCGGCATGGCTGGAGACCCGCTTCTTCGTCCCCCACGGTGAGCGGCGTTTGCTTCGCTTCGGGTCGGCGGATTATTTTGCGGATGTCTGGGTCAACGGCCGCCCTGCGGGCTCTAGCGGTGCTCCGATGCTGCCCTTCGAGCTCGACATAACCGAACTGGCGCCGCCCGGCGAATTTGCGACTCTCGTGGCTCGTGTGACGAACGAGCTGCCGGTCGAGGGCCCGACCCAGCGCGTGACCAGGGACGATTATTTGGCGGAAGGCCGCCCGCGAGACGAGTATCTGCCCGCGGTTCGGTTCGATTTTTTCCCGTATGGCGGGCTCAATCGGCCCATCCATCTGGTGACGACTGCTGTGTCCGCGCTTCTTCGGTACCGGATCGAGACGCGAATTGACGGCAGGGTCGCAGTGAGGGTCGAAGCGAATGGCGGGACCGGGATCCGCCTGACGGTCGGCGAAGCGGTCGCCGAGGGACCTCTCGTCGAAGGCTCGGCCGAGCTTCAGGTGCGTCTCAACGACGTCCGGCTATGGTCTCCGCAAAGCCCGGCACTCTATCCATTGGCGATCGAGTTAATTGAGGGCGATCGGCCGGTCGATCTGGTAGAGCAGAAGATCGGGATACGTGAGATTCGCGTCGAGGGCGCGAAACTCCTTCTCAATGGCGAACCGATCGAGCTCAAAGGTTTCGGGAAGCATGAGGATTCGCCGATCCGCGGTCGCGGGCTCGACCTGCCTCTGCTGGTCAAGGATTTCGGACTGCTGCGTTGGATCGGCGCTAATTCGGTGCGCACCTCGCATTATCCCTACGCGGAGGAGTTCTACGACTTCGCCGACCGTCACGGCATTCTCGTCATCGACGAGGTCTTTTCGATTAATCTCGATTTCCGCAGAGTCACGGATGTTACGCTCGAAGCGCACAAGCAGGCGATTTGCGAGCTGATTGAACGCGACCGCAACCGGACCTGCGTGATCGCTTGGTCGCTCGCAAATGAGCCCGGCTATTTAGCCGAACCCGAATATAAGGAACGCTCGGGCGCCTATTGGAATGCGCTGTTCGACCATGCGCGGTCGCTCGATCCGAGCCGCCCACTCACACACGCCAACGTCGGCTATGTCGGCACCGATGATCCGGCCTTCGAACATGCGGATATCGTCACGATCAATCGCTATCACGGCTGGTATTCGGAGCCCGGCCAACTCGACCGCGCGGCATCGGCGTTGACGAGGGATCTCGATGCGCTGGCAAGGCAAGGCAAGCCAGTCTTCGTCGCCGAGTTCGGCGCGGATGCGCTCGCTGGCCAGCACGCGACCTGCGACCAGCTGTTCACCGAGGAATATCAGGCCGACCTCATCGAGACCTATTGGAACATAATTCACGAGCACCCGGCGTGCATCGGCGGCCATGTCTGGAACTTCGCCGATTTCCGCACTGCGCAACACGGCCGGCGGGTAGTTTACAATTTGAAAGGCGTCTTTACGCGCAACCGCGATCCGAAGCGGGCGGCCTGGGCCTTGCGCGAGCTCTGGCGGTGAGCTCGGTTCGAGCCTCCGCAGGAGACATGGTGCAGGGCGCGTCCCGTCTCTCGGCTCGCACCAAATTCGGCTGGGCGGCCGGCGACTTCGGTTTCAACATTTTCTGGCAATCGCTCAACCTATTGATGCTCCCTTTCTACACCGACGTGCTGGGACTGGACTCCCGGCTTGCCGGAACGGTGTTCCTGATCGCCAGTGTCTGGGATGGATTCGCGGACGCGGTGATCGGCGCCATCGCGGACCGCACCCGAAGCCGGTGGGGAAGCTATCGGCCCTATCTCGTCTTCGCCTCGCCGGTTATCGTCGTCGCGTTTACGCTCTGCTTCTTGACGCCCGACTGGCCGCAGCTTGGCCTCTTTCTCTATGCCTTGCTCAGCCAGGTCTTCCTGCGCACCGCTTATTCTGTCGTTTCCATCCCTTACAGTTCCCTGTCCGCGCGCATCAGCTCGGACGCGAACGAGCGTGCCAGCCTCGCCGGCTGGAGAATGATGTTCGCCTTCGCCGGCGGCGCTGTCGTGACCTTCGTCATGCCAAGCCTTGTCTCCGCGCTCGGTGCGGAGAAGCCCACGACCTATGTTCTCGCTGCGGGACTTTCCGGACTGATCAGCCTTCCGTTTTTCTGGCTCACATTCGGGACTACCCAAGAACCCGAGCGGCTGGTCGAGGCTAATCCACGCGGCTTCTCGCTTCGGGCAGCGGCAGAAGACTTCGCTTCGACGGCGCGGATCGCCCGCCATAACGGCCCTCTGATGCGCATCTTCGGGTGCATCATCGTCAGCTCGCTGGCCTTCACCATGAC
>JACZCT010184501.1_pt1 | contig 23554 bp, 25 predicted proteins | sample 8641871 | NCBI WGS metagenome assembly JACZCT01 (sample SAMN15324604, study PRJNA640507) | soil metagenome | isolation source: monocropping sugarcane control | place: China: Luxin town, Laibin City, Guangxi Province | collected 2019-07-25 | depth 10cm m | reverse complement strand
CCTCTGCCGCGGGTCCGTGTTGGCGAGCAGGATCGTCCCCAGCGTCCGCTCACGGACCCGCAGCGGCACCACGATCAGCGAGGTGGCGCCAAGCTCGTGCAGCATGCGCAGGTGGTCGGGGTTATGATTCTATAATCAAGCATTGTTTCGGTACTCTGACCAAGATTATTTACATCAATGGAACCGATAAGGTTATCAAGTTTATAATGGGCTGCTAATTGAGCAGCTTCCCACACGCTTCCTTCAGTGGATTCACTATGACCCATCAATACATACGTCTTATACGAACGCTTATCAAGTTTTGCACACAGTGCTTGTCCCACTCCAACTGAAAGCCCTATTCCTAAAGAACCAGTCGCTGTTTCAGCATACTTAAAGCGTTTTGTTGGATGACCTTCAAGTATTGAATTAATTTTGCGATATGAAAGCATTTCTTCATCAGTTAATAATCCTAATTGCCACCATGCTGCATATAATAATGGAGCAGCATGTCCTTTAGACAAAATAAATCGATCATTATCAGGATTTTCATAATTATAAGGATCAAAATGCATCGCGTAAAAGAAAAGCGCCGCAACAATATCCGCTGCAGATAAACAAGATGTTGGATGGCCTGAACCAGCTTGCGCTGGTGCAATGATTGACCATCGGCGTAAATTATATGCTGTATACTCAAGAAAATTAATTAATTTTTTTTCGTGGTTCATTGGCTTACATTACATTAAAAAATATGGCTCTATACGCGTTAGCATATAAAGCCATTATAAACATATCAAGTTAATTTTTTCAACCCCATGTTTACACATGAGTGACCTCAATCAAGAGAGTTATTTTTTGTGTTGTTTATTTAAACTTTTCGGATGATTCTGACGCCACTCTTCACCACGTGCCCATGACATTGATCGCGTAATACAATAACTACCGCGAGGCATTTTTTTACATTTGTTAGAGCAATACATATTACTCCAATAATCTTTTAATTTTCTTTTTATACGCTCAATAACACTCTTATTCTGCATATGCTCATGCTCATCATGGCCATTCTGGTCTTTAAATAATTTCATGAATACTCCTTATTTAATCTCATATTCAACTTAGTTTCATATGGGAACCTCATCTTAAGAAATTTTTTGTGTTATATATCTATACTTAATCCATTTCAACTTTTAAACGATCTTTTTTACGATCTAATTCAAGTTGCTGTTCTTTATGTTCTAACTTTTCTCGCTTTTCTCTCGCCTTTTCTGAACTGTCGCGTACTGCTTTTTGTTTTTTATATTCAACATCGGCAGTCTTTTTACGGTATTTCAGATCTATTTCTTCTTTTTTCATTTTTTCTTCGGGTGTTACTTGCTTACCCCAATCTTCCCAAAAATAAGCTAATGACATACTTCCTGTGAAAGCAATTATCAATGGTAATGCTCTCTTCATTTTCATACTGCGTCTCTCCTTTTTTTTTGCCCCACTCTTCGTTATTCTTCGTATGGAAATCTCAATCAATATTTGAGGACTTCTGGAGGCTTTTTCTTTAACTTTAGCTAATAAAAACCTTATAAATCAATGGTTTTTGTTAACATTTGGCCATAATGTCATTAAACTTAGCTATATGGATATAGCCAAGATCATTACTAAAGCTCGGTTGCAAGACTTCTTCGGTCACCTATATAAAGCCAGTAAAACATGGATATTTAACTCACAAGCACTTCTTAATAGCATCCAATTACAGCTTTTTATATCTTTTATATCTCTGCCCTTTTTAATTGCTTGGGGGCTACCTATTTCTCTTTTAAGCCCAATTAGCACTCTTCTTTTTGGGCCATTTCTAACCTGCTTTTTGCTTATTTCATCATTAATTTTCTTTTTGGAGCTATTATATTTTCCCAATGACCTTTTGATTTGGCTCCTTGAAAAGATTACAGCTTTTTGGATGACATGCTTGGGATTAGAACAAAAAGCATGGCTTATTGGTTTGCCCAAACCATCAATGTTCATTATTGTTCTCATTCCCGTTATTGCATTAATAATTATTCATAGTAAAAAAATAACTTCTGTGCTCATGCGTATAGGATGTCTTGCGTTTTTCCTTGTCATCACCTGTATAATTCTTAAATATTTTCCTTATACGTATAACACCATTGAAAAAATACCCTGCCATAAAGGAGAAATTATACTTATTAATCGAGATAACACGTTAATAATGATCGATCCAGGTTATTTGGCCTACCGACCATCATTTGAATCTTTTATTGCGTATACGTTATTGCCTGAAATAGTACAAAAAACTGGAAAGCTCCACATAGATCACGTCATCGTTTTTAAATTCAATAAACGGATTCTTGATGCATTACAGTTTCTTGCAACTAAAATGGCTATCAGAAATATGTATATACCGTATTGGAATGGTAGAATTCCCTCATTTGCATGGCAGGCATACGCAAAACTCAAAAGAACAATCGTTGAAAATAATGGAAAAATTCATTCTGTTTCATATAAAAAACAAATATATAAAGATGATACATCTCTTGTTTTTCTTGAACCAGTAGCAACAAAAACAGTATCGTATTATGATGCTACTTATCAGCAACTTACTATTACAGGTATAATCAATGGCCAAAAAATTATTGTATAAAAAGGAATAGAAATGGATGAAACATCAGTATTACTTATTATTGCATCACAAGGATTTGAGCAAACGGAATATCATGACACTAAAAAAGCAATCGCTGCCGCAGGGTTTCCGGTCATTACTGCAAGTGATAAACTAGGCAACGCCATTGCAAAAGATGATTCGAGTGTTCCCGTTGAAATAAGCCTTGATAAAGTAGATGCCAATAATTATGCAGGAATTTTTTTTATTGGCGGACCTGGGGCATTAGAGCACTTGGATAACGCTACAAGTTATAAAATTGCACAAGATTCCTTTTATCAAAACAAACCTATTGGTGCCATTTGCATCTCAACACGTATTTTGGCAAAATCAGGCATATTACATGATCGATACGCTACAGGATGGAATGAGGATGGCGAATTGAATAAAATATTTGCTGAAAATAATGTTCACTATCTACCAGAAGAAAAAGTAGTTGTTGATGGCATTATTATTACCGCAACAGACCCATCAGTAGCGCATGATTTTGGTACGCATATCGTGGAAATGCTCCAGAATCAGCAACGCTGGGGGTAAGGTTTTTATCTTTTTAATTGAGATTATTTGGCTGTTCTTGATAATGTTTTAAAATTGCCTATTGTAAAGCAGTAGTAAGTTTTTCAAATTAATAAAATATAATACTGTGCAAAAACTCGCAATAATCATAGCATATATCGCTGCAACAGCCCTATAATACTTATCAGTTTATCCCTCTATTTCATTACACAGCCCCTCATCAACAAAGTTGAATTGAAGTTAAAATAATTAAACACACACAATATTCAATTATACAAAGCCGCTCGAAGCGGCCCTTCAATATTTCAGCTTTTTGCTTAAAAAAAGTTTACCACTTAAAAGTTTATACTTTCTTCTAGAACTTCCCCAGTAGAACTTTATGTTTTATTAAAAATAATTGCTATTATGATAAAAAAAATATATTATAAATTAAAATGGCGTTATAAACAATAAAAAGGGTTTTTATGCTAAAGTTTAAAAGACACATGTACTGTTTCATACTCAATTTTCTTTTGATTTCTAGCCAAACAAACTCAATGTTTATGACAGACACATTGCAACGTGAAGCTCAACAAACTAAACAATGCTATGATCTTATGATGATATTAGATAGCCTTGATCACGAAAAACTAGCAAGCAAAAATCAAACAATGGGTCTCAATTTTATTTCATCACTCATTCAAAAAAGTTTTCCCATTATAGTCTCTCGTAATATTGTATATAATGTCTGCGCACAAAGTTTAATGAGCCGTTCTGATACACGGAATATTTTAGCTGCGTACACAGAAGTAGACAATTCGTTTATTTACTCCAAAAATTTATTATATCAACTTAATTTAACCAATAAAGACTGGTACGCTTACGATTATTTTGAATCAAAACTCATGCTTTTTGTACCAAAAAATTATGCTGCACAATTTACAGATATCCTAGATAATAGTAACAAAGCAATGAGAGCATGTGGATTTGATGTTACTCATCTTAAAGAGTTAGAGATTTTTTCGCCAGCAACGCTGGTACCTTATCTAGAAAACCCTCAACACAATAACATCCCGGTGATAAAAGCTATAGAATCTACCTTTCTTATTCCTCAGGAATCTAATCCGCCTTCTTGGAATATTTATTTAGCAGGACATGGCCTAACAAACTAAAGTATTGCCGGATTAAGAATAGAAGATTTTTTCTCTCTGTTAGCACATTTTCAAAAAATTAATTGCTCATTTTTGCATTATAATTCTTGCTATGCTGGAGGATATAATCAAAAAATAGTAACTGATCAATTATCTCAGCTCAACACTAATTTTATTGTTTCCGCACAAGGTATTAACGAAGATATTACGTATAGCCCTAATCTACCAACCAATGATTCAGAACAATCCTTTACTCATTTTTTTGAAATAACAGAAAGCTTTTTTGGCAATCCTACACAATTTGTACAACAAAATCGCAAGATGAAATCGTGGATAAAGGATCCAATTGCTGCAATTATCAACACAGTTACCAATAAAAGTTTTTTAGATTTTACTCAACCATTTGTATATATTCCCGCCGCAGGAGTATTTAATGCTTTTACCGTCGATAAATCCGTAAAAATAATAACTAACTCATTGGTAAAAGCTCATGAATTTGAAAATAGAACAATGGATTTTACAGATCCAGCTATCAAAACAATCATTGTATATCCTAATTATATTGGCATACCAGTGAAAATTAAAGCTCATACAGCTATTATTTCTCCTGTTAGATCAAGTAGTTCATTTCAAGAACCATACGTTATAATACCTTCTACTGCTACTCTACATATTTTCGAAAAAATTATATTTGAAGATACATTATCCTCTGTTATTCCTAATTTTGTATCATTCAACAAAAAAAAGGGATTCAACCTCATTGCAATTAAGGAATTGCAATGTTTTGATTATGAAGGATCAGGATTAGGAAATGATTATAAAAATCTCATTTCTATTAAAAATCTTATTCTATATTCTTCTTTTGATGACCATCTGGTAACTGCCGATTTCAATTTTAATAAAAAAATATACCGACTAAGAATCGAAACATTTGGAAAAGATCAACATCCCACGAGCGAAGCATTATTTGAAAAATTTAAAAATATACACGCTATAGATATATCTGAACAAAAATCATCTATAGGTAAAATGAATGATTTACTGTACGATCTTATGGTCCCTGAGATATTCAGTTATTTACAACAAAAAACATCTTTATCTTTTAAAGAAGATACTAATAGAACCTTATCTGATATTATCACGCTACTTGAATCTACCATTGATAAAACAACATCTGTACAAAAACCTGGATCATTGCAAAAGATACTTCTGCAAAAACAACAGGAACAAAATTTTCCCAAAAAACCGATAAAATCTCAGCAAACGGATGATCAATCCACATGGAGTGGATATTTCAGACAAGGATTTAATTGGTTATCGCAACCATCTTCAAAAGAGGTTGAAATAAAATTACAAAAAAAACGCTAAAAAACTTATTCACTCCGCGCATTTTTTTAAGTTTTTTGGAACAAAAAGAAACCGTAGAGCGAATGATAAAAATATTATTTTTCTCATTATATTGGCCTATTATTTTGTCCTCAAAATAGCTCGATCAGGAGCAACTTCTGTATCAATCACATTAAGTGGCAAACACACGAAGAAATAACTTCCTGGTTGCACATGTTTCATGAACAATTCTTCATTGCATATCTCATTTTCCTGCAGGATGAGCAATCAAAAGAACAAATATTGCTGAGCATGCTGTCATTATAGCCAAAAAAACTGCCAATTGATCTGCAGGGTTTTGGATAATCTTTTTATTTCTATTGCTTTTAGATTCAGTATTCTGTAACACAATTCTGGGTTTTTCCATATTCGACCCCTTTGTATCTTTTTGCATCGCAAAAGAAGTGCATGCAAAAACGAAAGCTGAACAAATTACAAACTTTTTTATAACAGTAAACATCATTGACTCCGTAATATCTTACTTCTCCATCAATACCGCTCGCGCAGGAGCAGCTTCTGTACCAATTACATTAAGTGGCAAACACACGAAAAAATAATTTCCTGGCTGCACGTGGCGCAAACGTAATCCTTCAACGATAACAATATCAGCATTAAGTAAATTTTCATGCGTTGGATGACCAGGTTGACTGTGTTCAATACCAAGATAATCAATACCCACTGCTTTTACTTTTTTTTCCGCAAGATATGCAGCACCACTTGCTTCAAGATACACAAAATGAGGATTAAATTTATCCGTAGGAGAAAAATCGCTATTGGTAGTGCGAAGCAGTATAATACGATCTTGCATAATCTCGTTATCATGCGCAAGCAAACAATCGCGCGTAATTCGCTCTGCGCAGGTGGTCATATCAAGCACTGTGCAATCGCCAATTAAACGATCAAGATGTATTTCATCAATGGTTTTACCTTCACGTAAAAAATGAGAAGGCGCATCAACATGGGTACCTGAATGTGAACTCAAATGAATTGCGGTTTCACGCACGCCATCACGATTGAAATTTTTTATTTCATCAATGCCAACAATATATCGATCTTTATATCCTGTTGTTGCTTTACTGATTGGCCAACTTATATCAAATATTTTCACGTGTTTTCCTCTCTATTTTTATAATCGTCTCTTTGCTCTGTTAAATGTCTAAATTGCTTTATACAAAAATTAACATCTTCATTTGATTCATAAAGCGGAACATATGTATGCGGATTAAAAGGTGGCGTATTAACTACACCTATTATCAAATCATCTGCATGTGCCATAAAATGCGCTGTATTGGGTGAAATAAATAATACATCACCACGTGTTATATTATTTTCGTTTTTGCCAATCACGAGAATACCACTCCCCTGCAAGATATAATAAATTTCTGCTTCCGGATGATAATGGGGTTCTGAATAGTATATATTTCTCATATCGACAATCGCACAATCTTCATTGATTCTTGCTAAAGGATTACCTAGTTCATACACTAATCCACAACCACTGACTTTTGGCGTTTTATGTGCAATTAAATCTTGCCAAGTATTTGTGTTAAAAAATAATTGCCATGCAAAAATTATATTTGTTAACCCAATCATTTTTATCCTAAGGATTCCTTTTTATTTTTTTGTAACTGAGTGCCCGCCAAATTTATTGCGAAGCATCGCTACAACTTTAGTAGCATAATTGCCGCCTGTCTTTTCCGACCATTGTCTAACTTTCAATGATTCTTCAATAACTGGAACTGGTATATCAGATTTATGTGCCGCTTCCACTGTCCATTGCCCCATCCCAGTTGAGGCAATATTTCCTGAAATATCATCTAAATTTTGATTTTCTTTCATAATATCTTCAACTAATTCCAGAATCCATGAACGAATAACTGATCCATGATTCCATAATGTTGCAATTTTTTCAAGATCAAGATGCGCTGATTCAAATTCACCGTTTTTCAATAAATTAAACCCTTCCGCATATGCCTCCAATATGCCATACTCAATTCCATTGTGCACCATCTTTACATAATGCCCTGCACCAGAAAGTCCCACATAGGCACAACCATTTTGTGTTGCAACAGATTGTAGCAATGGTTCAATGATATCATACGCTTTCTGATCACCACCGACCATCAAACAAAAACCATTTTCTCGCCCATGCACACCACCCGATGTTCCACAATCTATAAAAAAAATGTTTTGTAATGCAAGTTCTTTTGCGCGTTTCATAGAATCGCTAAACTTACTATTGCCACCATCAATGATAATATCACCGCTGTGCAGTATAGGCTGTAATTGCGCAATTACATTATCAACAATTTTACCTTGCGGTACCAATAGCCAAAAGATATGAATATCGTGACTATCGAAATCACCAATATTTTTAACAATCTGCACACCACTTTGCGCAGCAATAGCACAATTATCGGCGTTCAAATCAAAACCAAAAACTTCATGCCCTGCTTGCACCGCACGATACGCAAGTGCTTCTCCCATTTTCCCTAATCCTATTAATCCAAATTTCATGTTCGCCACCTCAATCCATGTTTATTATCAAATTGTTTTTCTTCTTGTGGTCCCTTAGATCCTTGCTCATATGGATAGACCGGTAATTTCTGCGCAACAATAATATCAATTAACTTCCATGCATATTCAATTTCATCGAACCTCACGGAAATAGATTGCTCACCACGCATCACTTCCTCAATAAGTACTTCGTAGGCTTCTGGTGTTTGCAATCCATATAAACAGCTATGACAAAACTGCATTTCTACTGGCATTACTTGATCAAATTCTCCCGGAAGTTTTGCATTGAGAATCAATGATATTATTGCCTCGGGAGCAATTTGTATAGTCAACCAATTAGAATCAGTTGGACATCCGCGCATGAGCAAACAATCAACTTGTTTAAATTTGATGTAAATAATCGTTTCTTTTTTATCAAGGCGTTTACCAGTTTTTAAATAAAAAGGTACTCCGATCCAACGCGGAGTATCAACCGCGAGCTTAAGCGATGCATATGTATCAGTATGTGAATTTGCATTTACATGTTTTTCTGATAGATATCCATCATACTGTCCCAAGATGCCATCAACAAATCGTACTTTTTCTAAAACCTTCACGCGTTGCGCACGTATATAATCGCCAGTTAATTTTTCAGGAGATTCCATACAAATAAGTGCAAGCATTTCTAACATATGATTCTGCACTACATCTCGCAGCGCGCCAGCTGTATCATAGTAGGCGCCTCGCCCTTCAATACCACCGCTTTCACTTAAAACAATATGGACTTGATCGATGTATCTATTTGACCACAATGGTTCAAAGACACAGTTAGTGAAACGAATCATGGCAATATTGCTGACCACTTCTTTTGTTAAATAGTGATCAATACGATACACTTGCGTTTCATTCAATGCATGCGCTATACACGCATTAATTTCTCGAGCTGATTGCAGATCATGGCCAAAAGGCTTTTCATACACTATTCTATGCCATGTTTGATCTTTAGTCTCACGCTTTTGCAGCAATCCTGCATCTACGCTGTTTTGTGTTATAGAACAAAAAAATTGTGAACTAGTCGCTACATAAAAAAGACGATTAAAACTCTCATTTTTATCATATTTACGTTCACAATCTTGCGTAAATGATTTTAGGGCAACAAAATCATTATGCTCAGTAAAATTAATTTTTTTATAAAAGCTATTTCTGCGTAACACATCCCATATTTTTTCATCGCCATTTTCTACGAATGGATGCGCGGCATTAATCATATCATCAGCAGTAACATCATCAAATGCCGCACCGATGATAGCAAAATTTTCTAGTTTATTATGTGCTATAAAACGATACAATGCAGGTATGATTTTGCGCTTGCTTAAATCTCCTGTTGCACCAAAAAGAATTATTGTTACATTTTTCATAACATGCCAACTTTTTATATATCGATAATCATGATTTTATTTGATAACGCTTTTTATCGTACCATAATCATGAAAAAACTCACTCAAACAAGTTTCTACTGAGATATGTTTTTCATTGAGGATTTTTTTTAAAATTATATATTTTAACCAGATAAAAAAATATTTATTCTTAATGCTCCGAAAGACATTCATGTGCAAAAAAATTTTTGCAACAGTTTTAATTTTCAGTTGTTTTACTACTCAATGTACCAACGATCAAAAAACAACTGAAACTTTACAACAAGAGCTTGAACAAACTCAAGTTGAAAGCGCACAAAAAGTATTGGAAAGCATGGATAAGCGCTGGAAACCATGCCAAATGGCCTATGCGGCGCTGTAGGTGTTGTAAGTGCAGTTGCCTTTACACTATATGCAGAAAAAACAATCCACATCGCAGAACTATTCTTGGTATATGTAGTGCTGCTGCAAGTGTAGCTGGCTGGCAGACAATTTTTAGTTCAAATCAGGCAGGAGATCCTAAGGAAAGAATGGAACTGATAAATATTATAAAAAATCCGAGATCTCAAACTCAAAAATATCGCTAACGATATGATCTATAATTTTTTCCATTTATCAAACATACGAGTTACCGATCGTTCTTTGTTCGGTAACTCGTATATCTTTTTATCAATCCACATCAATGCATTCGATTCTTCGTTTTGCACATAATCTTCATCACTCATTACTTGTAATAAAAACCGAATATCATAATGATAATGCGCTTTCTCTTTTTTATTCTCAGGAATAAGATGTATATCTATATCAAAAATAGTTGATTGTACTGGCTGTATTTTCATAATTCCTGACTCTTCTTGCGCTTCTTTTATTGCCACTGCGAGTGCATCAGTATTGCCATCACAATGACCGCCAAGTTGGACCCATATATCAAGTTTTTTATGATGCATCAATAATGCTTTGGTATTATCTTTATTTACCAACCATGCCGATGCAGTAATATGTCCTACATCAAGAGAACGCTCAAATGCATTGGGATAGTCTTTAAGAAAATTAAGAATGGTTTTCTTGTATTCGCATTCCGCTGTATCGGTTGGATTATAACTAGTAAGTAATTCCACCAAAGATAATGTTTGTATGTGCATAATATCCTTATAAAAAGACAAAAAATCTCACCAACAGTATACAGTATAGTAAGTTCTTTTCGTAAAAAATAAAATTATTAAATTAAGCAATAATCAATTATAATTCGGTTAAACACCTATCAGCTGCATTTCTCTCATTTCTTGTGATAATTGCTTATTAATACAAGTCAGCTTCATAAGGGATTTTAAAGTAAGTCATGCATAAACATGTAAACACAACTGATATCTTTCATTTTATCATCAACAAATGTCAGTTGTATTTACATAGCAAAAAGGTCCATATTCATGAGAAATATTGAAAACACCAATGATTGTCAATATTGAATGTCTTATAAAGAACTCTCAATATAATATAAATAAAGAAATTATTTCTAATATATGTAATAATAATACATGCTATAAAAATAGGTTCAACAACAAAGGATTTTTATGTCGTTCTTCTTGTTAATTATTATATTATCATTATCTCAGCATGTTTTTTGCTCACAAAATCATCAGCGACGCGGCTTTACAGATCTGAGCATTGATCAAGCATTGCGAGGCCATGATGAACTAAAACGCCTACCATTAGATCAAACTCCTTACTTTCCAACAAAGGAAGAAATCGAACTTACTACAGAAAAAAAACGAACAGAAACGCCAATTCTTAAAGGCAGTACAGAAAAAATAAACAGCAAGTAAGCAATAAATTCAATGCTTCTTATGTAATATATTTGAGATCCTAAAAATAATAAATTTCTCCCTTCCCGTTCGCCCTGAGTGCCCCGTAGGGGTGTATCGAAGGGTTTAATTAAGATTTTTTATCCTTTAGATCCAGCTTCGTTTCCCTACGCCGAGGTCTCCATGTGAAGAAAATCGAAACATGGGGTATAAAAAACATTTAGAACGAACGGATTTGGGAGATTATTTTGATTGTTTACAAAAACTCAACAGAGCCTAAGCAGCATAGCTAAGAGAGTCGGGAAATGTATTTGTTTTGAATGCTTCCAATGCACGCATTAAAGTTACTGTAAAGACCTTCATGGGAATTCCAGGAATTGAACCAATAGGTACGTCTTTATTGTAATCAACTATATGTACTGGTTTTTCAAAAAAATCTTTGGTCAAAAAAAAGCTAACTATCTTTTTTGACTTATCAATACAAATATAAAAATTATTTACGTCAAAATCATCCGTTGAGATTTCGTAGTATCCGATATCATTTTGAGAGCAAAGTTTATAAATTAATATTGTGCCAATAGCCATATACCACCTATTGTTGAAATCTCAATTATTTATAGAGAACTTTGCCCATTATTAACTATCCACCTACTTTTTGGGTAAACATATGAAACTTTAGTATGCACAAGACTATGCACAATAATCTAAGTATTGAGGAAAATCGTTTAGTTCAAATACTTTAAATGCTTGTCGAATAATCCTGCTAATAATACCAGAGTCAACACCTGGTAAATTGCCAATGCGCTCATTAGGGTCGTTGAAATCGATTATTCTTACAACCTCTGAAAAATCTTTTTCAAAAGAACAATAGATTTTTTTTTCTTGTTTGTTAAAACAGATATAAAAATCAGCTCCCCCAAAACCTTCTGTAAAAACATGATAAAATCCAAGGTCTTGTTTTTCAGAAATTTTTGTTATTTTTATATATATAGCCATAATATCTCTTAAAGCGAGTCTTCCCAATGATATAATTTATTTACGACTGGATGTGCTACATCGATGCAACATCCATCCCATTCATTTTACAAGCTTCTGCGTATTCATGTTGCAATAATATTAAATCAGATCTAACATATCTATTATCAATTAAACGTTCCCAAGCAGCTGCTATATCTTCATCGATATCAAACCTACTTACTCTACCATCTCTTAAAATATGTTCTTCTAAAAATAGATGACTCTTGATTCGCTGTATAATATCTTCAGGAATATGGGTATTTTTAGATATGATAGTAGTGTCATTTGTTGTTGTCCTTATTTTGCTATAAAAAGCATCTGTTTGTGCATCTATTTTTGCTTTTTTAAGAATATGTACGTCATCTGGTAATACTTTACCCACTCTCTCGTTGCTAACAGTTTTAGACAACTCTTCAACTTGCCTATTAAGAATATCAGAAAATTGTTTTGATTCTTCTAACTTATGCAAAGGGATTTTTTTGCTTATCGGAACGCTCGAATTTAAAGAGTGGTCAGGAGAATTCGTAGCTGTTGCAATTTCATTAATTACATCTTCCGGGCAATTCTTTTTATTTACCAGCGAAGGCAAATTTTGCTTTGCTTGCCCAGAAATAGACTGAGTACTTTTAGCCAATAGTTGTGCATCATTTTCAATAGCTTGATTTATTACTGTAGATACATCTAAGCCTTCCTCAATAGCCAACTTACCAAAGCCTGCAACTTCAACAGCATATTCTTCAGTGAAAATAGCACCACCTTCCAAAGCGCTGCTTAGTTCTTCTAGCACTAAATTACCTGCCTTAGAGGCAAAGCCATTGATCGCATGAAGCGCTAGCAGCTCTAGACCCATGGTAGTGCCAATTTCTGCACCATGCTCAACTACTTCTTGCCAAGGCATTTCGTGGATTCTCTTGTATGTTTCCTTAATTACATTGTTCTGAGTTTGCATACGTGCGCGATATTTTTCTTCAGCCACAAGCCATGCATCAGAATTGTCAGTTGTTAAGGTCTCAATCATTGCATAATCAAGATCATCAGCTCTGCTCATCACGTCAACAAATAATAATCCAAGGTGAGCTGGTCCTGTTATCATACCTGTTGCCATATCTTTCCAATGCTCAATGCTTGCAAAGTTATTTACTCCTTGCCACACACCTTTACCAATAGATGTTGTTGCATCGTAAAGAATATGCATGCCATTTTCTAATACCTGCGTAATTGTATGGCACAAGTCTGTAAGCTCAAATGCTAGCAGCGCAGATTGTTCACATTTGGCTTGTATGGTGTAATCGTAAACAATAGGCGCTAAAGTTTCTACATGCACATTACCCGCGTATGTTTGTTCGAGATTACTCATGGTATTGCGTATGTGGCACAACTCCCGGTGCAATTGACAATCAAGTTCTGTTCCATAGGTATTTTGAAATTCTTTTGGACAAGAATCGCTTAAGTTCAGGGGTGCAACCCGTGATGAATAATCAAAGCATTCACCATTACTGCTTCGTGTTTCATTAATTGCATTGATTCGATTGATGAATCTCTCATTCATTGCGCTTTGAGGTTTATCATGAATCTTTGAAAGACAGTTCTCAACTAATACATCTAAATCGTTATTGTGCTGAATGGATAATACTTTACTCTCTTCTATTTTCTGGGTAACCTGCAATTCTTGACCAAGTAACTCTTCTTTTGCGTTAGTTACATTTATAATTTCTACAACTGCATTTGCTGTCGTGTTTATTTTGTCTTCAATATTTGATCGTAACAAATAATCTGGGCGAAGCTTATAAAGTTTTTGAGCTGCCGCAAGCCTGCTAAATTTAGATCTATGCATCAGACTCTTTTGCAAATATTCTTTGTCAGGAATTATTCTTTGCTCTGGTATTGGCCCCACCTGCTGTTCCAACTTATCTAGTGCTGCAGATGCAACATCCCACGATCCATACTTAATATCACCCAAAACTATATTAATAGGGTCTTGTAATGCTCTTTTAACTATGGAATGGCACATGTTATCAATCTGATTAGGCATCACGTTCGTTGCTATTTTATGTTCTAGTCGCCAATAAACATCTGCAAGAGCTGCAACATCATTTTTTGCTTGTAATAGATCGCACAACCGGGAAAATTGCTCTATTTCATTGAACGACTTTTGCCCCATCGAACTGAGTATCTGATCTCCACGAGTCTTAAAATCATCCTCAACAAGCTTTAAGAGATCGATTCCTAATAACCTTATCGGATAAGCATTGCCATACACATATTTATCATCACATAAGAACTGAGCTTTTAATTCTTTCAATGCTTTAGCAGCCGTAGCAAAATCAGCATTATGTATTTTATTAATAAGTTTGCGTGTATCTTCCGATCTTAACCTGTTGATAATATGGAGAGCGTTATTATATTTACTAATTTTAGTACCTCGATACGCCTTGTTTCTTTTATAAGTAAAATATTTTTCAAAACGATCAAGCCGAGCTTGCACCAAAGGATGCTCCAACACATTTTCTATATTATCTACTGCATATATATCATTCAAGACTACATCTGAATCAAATACTTTCTTTCTTAATTCTCTTTCACTCATTAATCCGGGTGATTTTATATCTCCTTCAAAAACGATTTCTTTAGTATTGGCAGAACTGAGCTGTTGCAAAACTTCTTTTTGTTCTTTTTCCGAATATTTTTTTTGCAATAATTCGGTTGTATTTATGGTGCATATTTCTGGCTTTAAAGCAGCCGTCAAATTATCGCTCAGATTCATACCATTTGATGTGTATGCTGCACCCATTCCTGAATACATCATCTGCGATTCAGTTGTATTCATGGTATACATTTTCTTTGAATCCGATGTTTGTGTATACGCTGGCACTTCTAGCTCGACAATCATTTCTTTAAACGCAAGCGTAAAATTAAAATAAGAAGTAGACACCATTATCAACAAGTAAAAAGCACTCATTGTTTTGAATTTAACCATGGATAGAGACTCCTTTCTGTTCAAACAAACCAACAACTGGCTTAATAATAAAAGTATTGCCCCAATACGCTAAACTAATCGCGCTTACTGCTATAGATAAAACAGCACTCCAATTTTGCAATTTTTTACTGAATTTATCAGATTCAAAGAAAGATTCTTTGGTTAATGATGATTCGGCCTTCAACTGATCAAGCGCTTGCTGAAAGTGTTTTTTTGTTAAAAGAATTGTACTAACAAAGCGAGACTCAAATGAAATACGGCTCGCTCTGTATCTCATATCACAGGGATCCTTGGGGTTTTCTGAATAATAAATTATTTTGGCTGCATCAATAAGCAATTGTAAATCACGCAAAGAACAATTAGACATTTGACTAATAATATTTTGTAAAAATAATGTATCACATCCTTCTTCTAAAACTATATTCTTATCTTTGCGTAACATTTTTTTAAACGAATAATGCTTCTGTTCTTCATTTGGCATTGGAATAGAAATAATTTTACCTGCAAAACGACTTTTAATTTCTGAGGGCAACTTATCAACATTGTTTGCCGTTCCAATGATTACTGCATGGGGATTGCCCCTTTCTATTTGATCTAAAGCAAGCCAAAAAGCTGCTGACGTTTGAGAATCGTCTGATTGGGTGTTTGCATGGTGTTCAAATAACTTGTGGAGTTCATCAATAATAATCACTATTGGCTTGGGGTCGACTGTCAGCTCTTTCAATTTTTGCGAAATATTAATTCCTGTTTGATTTCTATATTGTCCAAATAGAGATGCTGCAGCGATATATGCCACGCGAAATCCTAACGAGTGAGCTATACCATATGCCATTGTTGTTTTACCCGATCCAGGAGGACCAACTAAGATGAATCGGTGATATGATGGAATAGCTATAGAATCAGCTAATTCAAAATCTTTAAACTGACGCATTGTAGCTCGTAATCTCAAATAAGCAATAATCCCAGTCACTGTTGCCGGGGCATAGTCCAAAGCATGGTCCAGAAGCCATTCTTCAGGTAGCGGGGCACCATACACATCTGTCTTGGCAATAGCTGGGCCCTCTATCTCTGGTAGAAATTCATAATCCCATTCATCATCTGGCTGTGATAATGGACTAACCTGAGGTCTTCTATCAAAAAACGTTTGCTTTTTACCTTCACTTGTCTCACTAGAAAATAAAGTGACTTGGTGGAATGTGCCGATCAAAAAAAGTAATATTAGTCGTTGTTTCATAGTAAGTTTCATTATATTAATGTATTTAAGTTTATTGCGTTGTTATTCTTTACTTCGAGCCTCTTGCTCTTGCGCAATCTTGGATAGCATCGCCCGTTGCTGATTTGACAAAAAACTTTGTGTATTATCGAAATAAGATTGGGCATGTAACCTGGCAACTAAATTAAAACTGTACTGTGATGACATTAGCTGGAAGATCTGTTGTTGAGCAAAATGTTGATCTTGCAATTTTTGACTTTCTTGATGATGCTGTTTTTGTATATTTATATTTTCAATGTGATAACGATTTTGACGCTCTTCATCTGTTTCTTCTATGAAATCATAATCTGTATCATTTTTAAGTTGAACATACAATGCAATACTTTTTGCGATAATTTCTTTTTTTATCACAGACGACATTGTCCGATCTTGATTATCTATTCGTTGAAGCTGAAAAAGAAGTTTCGATAATTTATTAAGATTACGTCCAAAACAAGGTCCTAATTTTGCTAACTCTTTATCTAAAAACTCATCTGTCACTGCATTATCAAAACTCATATTATAAGATGTTATAGTTTGACGAAAAAGTAGATTTTTAACTTTAGCATCATCTATTGAAGGAAACTTAATAACATCGATAAGAATTCTATCTTTAAATGGTTTTGGTAATTTTGTAATGCGATTCATCGTCCCAATTAAAAAGAAATTTTCATTATTGCGTTGTTTATCTAAAAATAACCACAATGCTGTTGCAGCCATATCGGTATCATGATGTTTACTTTCAGTATTTTCAAGCAATCTATGCAATTCATCTATAACAACAATAGTTGGCCTCTTTGAATCTACAACTTTTTGTAATTCTTTTTTCAATTGACGAGCTGTTTGATTGCGATATTCTCCCAATAATTCTGTACTGCCGATAAATTTATAATCCCAACCTTGTTTCGACATTTTATATGCAATAGCCCGTGCCATCGTTGTTTTACCAGAACCAGGTTCACCAACGAAATAGGCAGATCTATAATCTCTATTATATGGAAAATAATCATGGTCTGTTAGATGATTCACAATAACTTGTGCTTTTTTTGGAGAGTGCTCAAATACTAATTCCAATTCAGCAATCTCTTGCGGATTTAAATCATCTTGCTGTTCATCTGTATCAGCAATATCATCTTCTTGAATCTCAAATAATTGACGAGGTTTAGATAAGATGGATTTTTTGCTATCACCCTCAAAAAAATCATTCGTTATTTGAGTAAATAATGTATTGCTGATAAAAAACAATGGAAAAACAATACAAAAAAATTGCGCCATAAAATTCCCCTACTGAAAAAATATAAATTATAAAAATTGATTTAGTATATAACAAAATATGATATGATGAAAATTAAGTAATCCATTACCTTAACTTTTTGAAACATCATGCCAAAGATAAAACAATTATCATCTCACGAAGCACAAAAAATTGCAGCCGGAGAGGTTGTCGAACGTCCTGTAAATATTGTCAAAGAACTGGTTGAAAACTCCATTGATGCAGGAGCAACCCGCATCAGCATTTACGTAGAAGATGGAGGAAAACAATTAATCCGTGTGGTTGATAATGGCTATGGCATGGATGCTATTGATGCACAAAAATGTTTCGATCGACATGCAACCAGTAAAATTACATCAGTTGATGAATTGGAAACAATTAACACTTTTGGATTTCGAGGAGAAGCACTCGCAAGCATTGCATCCGTCAGTAAAATCACTTTATTGACCAAAGAAGAACAGAGCTTAGAGGGAGTATGCATTACTATTGAACCGAGTTTGCTAGTACGCATAAATTCAGCAGCTTGTGCAACCGGAACAGATATTACTATAGCTGATTTATTTTTTAATGTTCCTGCACGTAAAAAATTTCTAAAATCTACACAAACAGAATGGCGTGCAATCCAATTACTCTTTAACGCTTTTTGCTTTGATTACCCTCATATTCATTTTACGCTATTCTCTGAAGACAAACAAATATATAATTGTCCAAACAGCATTGATATAAAAAACCGTGCATTACAACTTTTTGAACCAGTTACTCACCGACATCTTCTTGAAACATCGGTTAATGGAGATATTTCTTTACATGTGGTGATTTCTGATCATCAGCATTATCGTTATGATAGAAGCGGCATTTATTTGTTTGTGAATAAAAGATGGGTAAAAAATCAACACTTGAGCAGCGCTTTAATAAAAGGATATGCAAACGTTATCCCCAACGGCCGCTATCCTGTTGGTATTATACATATCACCGTACCAACACATGAAGTTGATATTAATATTCATCCTCGTAAGGAAGAAGTTAAATTCCTCCATCCACGCCGAGTAGAACAAACATTGCAACAAGCGGTGAAAAAAGCTTTAGAAGATAATTTATCGCAACATTTGAAAAAGGATGTGACAATTAAATCTGAAGAAAAAATGTATACCGAATCAATGAGGGATTTTAGACCGTTTAATTTTGACCTTGCTTTACATCCTTCTTCTCTATTATTTAATTCTGAATCTTCACACGCTCAGGATGAGCGCAAAGAATTAAATCAGGCACAATTGAATTCACATACTCCGCCCACTCTGCCTGCCTTATCCTCAGATCCGTTATTATTTGCCGAAGTCCTCATGCAAAATGAAATGGAGCATGGGTTTGAAGTAAAAAGTATTTCTACCGCAAATGTATCGAAGGATATAAACACAAATATCTCTTTTCACCAAGATATGCAAGACGATTTAAGAACAATAAATATTGATGCCCAAAATAACTATCGTTTAATTGGCCAATACAACAACACTTATCTACTTGTCGAAAAAGAAGATGGATTATTTTTAGTAGATCAACACGCAGCACATGAACGTATTTTGTATGAATTATTTTCACGGCGTTTTCATGAAGTTGCTACAATTCAACTACTTTTTCCACAAATCATTACGCTCAGTTCACATGATATAGGCATCATAGTGCAGCATCTTGATATACTTATTCAACACGGGATTTTTGTAGAACAATGCGCAAGTGATCAACTTATTGTGCAGTCATTGCCAGTACATTTAAAAAATGAATCTATCTCCGATATTGTTAAAGAAGCAATTTCCTGGATTATTGAATGCCAACCTCTTGATGCTGAGACATTCAAGAAAGCAATCAATCATAAATTACAAGCACAAATGGCATGCAAAGCTGCCGTAAAAGCGGGCGATATTCTTACACAAGAAAAAATGGAACAATTATTATCTGATTTAAAAAAAACAGCCAACCGATTCTCGTGCCCACATGGACGCCCAACCGGCTGGCTATTATCATTAACTGAAATCGAGAAAAAGTTTAGACGAAGGCTATAGAGCTTTTTCTATTTTTAGTACATTTTAGTTTCAGCATATTGGCCTTGATGCCCCATATTGCTATCGGCAACAAGTTTGCGATAGAAAAATGCATATGCAAGTGTGCAGAGAGGCCATGAGATAAGCATACCTATCCAGCTCACAAAACCAAGCGATACAACAATTTTTATTGCAACCCAGAATGCAAAAATATCCCACATATGATGTTGCGTTACTTCATAGCTTGCTTTGAGCGCATCAATAGGCCCCATGTTTTTGTCCACAATAAAATAAGGGAAAAATGCAAAACGTAGCAATGCAATAAAGCCTGGAAGTATGAGTAATAACCAACCAATCCATACCATCAAGCAATACAAAATCCATCCCACAATTGCCTTTGGAGCTAAACCAAAACAAGAAAATAATTCTTTATATGAACTTTCATTTCGATCATGAATACGTAATGCTATTTTTCTAAACCCTAAATCTAATCCAACGAAAAAAAATGCTAAAATAACTGCTGAAATAAGTAAAGAAACAAAATTTGACGTTAACAAATCCATGAGCGTAGCGCGCGATTCATACGCCATTGTTGCACAATTATATCCAACACATTCTTGATAATCCTTAAGAACTTGAGAACTCATAATGGCTTGAATAAAACCTTTATTCAGAAATCCAATAATACCAACAACAAGAGCTGTAACTCCGGCACCCGCCAATAAAACGATAACAAATAAGCGTACCTGCTCTACCAGTGATCTAAAAGCAAATCCTATCGCTTCTAAAGTATGACTGTGTCTTCCATTCATCGTGTATACTCCTTTTTTATACATACAAAACTCGCATGGATACTATCTAATCATAAGATCAAAAAAAAATGCAATAACTTTTTTACCTCAATTTGAGTTTTCTACCTCGCATAAAGCTTATGTCTTGCCCCATTCTTCGCTTAAAGCTACGCAAAGACATAACGAGGCTTCTTCGGATGTATCGTGAAACAACAGCTTAATGAGGTCTCAAACTAAGAATATATGAGAGCTATATGTTAATTTAAATTAGTATGAAGAATGGTTATAACGCGTTTACTCTTATCAAACCGCTCTTTTATCTGCTGCATTACTATTCCTGATGCAGATGAAAAATTTTCTTTAGCAACCCAAAGGCGGACAGTAAAAAAAATTCTCGTTTCTGTATCAAAATCATGTTGTCCTATTTTCTGAATGGTTACCATAGGAGATGGTTCTTGCAAACATATTCCGTTATTTTTGATAACACTGTATACCTCAGATTTCACCTGTTCTACATCATCTGTATAGGACACCGAAAGTACCAAATCCATTCTTTTGATGGGATAATAGGTGAGATTAATCAGATTGTTTTTTAATACGGTCTCGTTAGGTAACCGCACCAATTTATTATCAAGCGTACGGATACTCATCGAAAGAAGATCGATTGATTCAACAATACCATTTATTTCACCACTTTTGATAGTATCACCAATAGAGAATGGTCTTTCCAATACCAAAAAAAATCCGCTGATAATATTAGAAATACTTGTTTGAGATGCAAAACCAATAGCAACGCCAAATACGCCCGCCACTCCCAGCAATGCTGTTACATTAAATCCAAATTCATGCAAAATAGTTACTGTAATAAAGAGTAAACCACCATAAAAAATAATACGTCCAACAAGCATAGCAGTATGCTGTGAAACGCGTTGCATAGAAACTTCAACCGTTTTTTTTCTACTCCAATTTAATAACGGAATTCCAATGATAAGAAGTAGCGTTATTCGCGCTAAACTACCAAAATATAGCAATAATGTTGCATAATCCATCTGAATCTCCCACTAAAACCAACGCCTTCTATTTGCAAGCAATGGAATCAATAGCTGTAAAGGAGGCAATCCACGAAGACGTAAACCATAATTAATTAAAGAAAGAGCCGCGAGTGTAATAAGAACGCGTAATAATAAATCACCTATGGCAAGAATAGCAATCACTATCCCTGCAATGATACATATAAAACCTAAAATATGATTCGAATTCATAAAATAATTTCTCCTGAAACAAATAAACTATATATTGTTTTTTAGTGTATCAGATCACTCAAAAAAACTTACTTTTTTCGAGCTTCTTGAAAAAAATACTGATAAAAACGATGGGCAGCACTGGTAATATTATTTCTAATCCAAGCTATCCAACCTTCTTTACTTTTACGCTCTCGTTCTTTTTTTCTTTCTTTATAGATAGCATCTTGCCATATAGGTCGCAATTTTTTAGCAATTTGTTCTTTATGCTTCATAAAACCGTCAATATCACCAATTTTTCGTGCTTGAATTAATCCTTCAACAAGACCATTTAAATCATCATATTTGGCAACAAGAGAACGTAATTGATTTTCTTTTGCCGGAGTAAGAAGTGCCACCGATAGTGGATCCTCTTCTTTTCGCGGCCCAAATTCTTCCTTGTACCAAGGATTTTCTAACGCATTGATTGCATTCCATAGAAGATAGGAATTATTCAATGAAATACCGAGCGAACTAGATATTTGAGCTGCCACAGCATAACCCATATAAAAATAGATACTTACACCAAAAGAAATAAAAAAAATAAACCCCATAACATCAACTTTCTTCATACCTATCCCCCCTTATGCATACACTATACCCCTTTGCATAGTTTAGATAAGAATAATATAAAAGATGATGATTTTGCTATGAATGGCTAATCTTTTAATGATTGCTTTTGTTACGTTGTTCGAGAAAATCGAGTCTTTCTTGATACTTTACTGCAAACTCAATATCAAATAGGTTTGTTATCTGTAGCGCATTGAAGATATAAATCAGGCAACAATTCATTCACAAGCCCATTTCTATTTCCTAATTTGCCATGCTCTTGCATTTCACAATAACTTGATACTTTTTCCTACCGTTTTCATTAAGTGAAGTAGAAGAAGAATTCAAATATTTACAATAGAAACCTCATCTTTATATAGTAATAATCGATAATCTCCATAATAATTTTTTTATATGTAATAACTATGCCTTTAAAAGAACCTGTATATATGATTCATAAGCACCATACAACTCATTTGCATTATGATTTACGGCTGAAAATTGATGGAGTTTTAAAATCATGGGCATTAAAAGAATTGCCTTTAAAACCGTCTCACGGGATATCAGCAATTCAGATAGCTGATCATTCTCTCAAGTATGGATATTTTGAAGGAGTAATTCCTCCATTTCATTATGGAGCAGGACCGGTTATGATCTAGGATAAAGGAACAATATTGAATTTTACTCCAGATTACAAGCACAAAATCATACCTCTCAAACAAGCAGAAGAACAAGGTTATATTTTGTTCCAGCTGGATGCTGAGAAATTAAAGAGCAGTTATTTATAGTCGAAAGCCCGAATCATGGGAGAAACCGGTGAAGAGTGGAAAAACCTTAGAAGAAATTTTCGACGAGAAATTCGAAATATCCTATAAAAAAGGCTTTCAACAAGCGCAAACATTCGCTAAACAATTTTAAACTGATCCCCCATTTGAAGTAAAAAACAGGGGGCTTAAAAGCCCCCGCTTTGCCTAGTAGGTTTTAATT
>JACZCT010218346.1_pt1 | contig 23787 bp, 13 predicted proteins | sample 8641871 | NCBI WGS metagenome assembly JACZCT01 (sample SAMN15324604, study PRJNA640507) | soil metagenome | isolation source: monocropping sugarcane control | place: China: Luxin town, Laibin City, Guangxi Province | collected 2019-07-25 | depth 10cm m | reverse complement strand
TTTGTTTTCGCTTTTGAAACAGCTTTTTTGTTTTGAGGAAAAAGAAATAAATTAATCGACTTAAATTAAACAGTATATGTCTTTCATTGTTTAATCATCGGTTACCAAAAGGCAGTTTAATTTCCGCATAAAACAAAACAAACAAATGAAAAGAAGAAACTTTCTCCAGGCATCGGGCATGTTCCCCTTTATCGCAGCAAATGTTGCAAAAGATCTGGCCGGAAACAAACATGAAATCATTAAGCCGGCTATCGGAAAAAATGTTCCGCCGGCAGACAGGGAATTTTTTTACAGGCCCCGGAATGCATGGGCAGCAGATTTCATTCCTTTATACGCAGAGGGAAAATTCCAGCTATTCTACCTGTTAGACTGGCGCAATGCAGAAAAATACGGAGAAGGCGTCCCTGCAATATCTAAATTTTCGTCTCATAAATCATAAATAGCAGCATAAAAAACACAGGAAAAGAGCGCCTATGGAACCCCTAATACCATACACGAGCTATCCTGTGCTTAATTACAATACAGATTACAACGATATTGAAAAAACGGAAAGATTAGAGGAATAGAGGTTTGTTACAGAATGATAAGAAAACATCAAAATAAGTCAGGATTGTAATAGTTCTTTAACCAGAAACAAAATACTTTTAGCCTTTATTTAGTAAAGAACGTCGTTTTATGCAAGCTTCAGATTGTTTGTCCCGTTGTGTTTTGGGCACGGCTGGTTTGGGTGGCGTCTGGGGTAAAATTAACCATGAAGACTCCATTAACGCAATTTTGACAGCATTTAAAAAAGGGATTAAATGCATAGATTCGGCGCCTGCTTATGGAGATGCAGAGTTACTTGTAGGCAATGCCTTAAATCAGTGGAAAGGGGAAAAGCCGCAGATAAGTACTAAGGTGGGTCGGCTAAAAAGCTATGATGCTATCGAAGGTTTCTACGACTATAGTGACGATGGTATGGAAAAAAGCGTTGAGAATAGCCTGAAAACTTTGGGCATTTCCACTATTAACATCTTATTTCTTCACGAACCGGATGCAATACCTGAAAAAGATGTTGAGCGTGTTCTGAACAAATTCATTCAATTTAAAAAAGAAGGTTATACAAAAAAAATTGGACTGGGCGGAAATAGCCCTGGTTGGTTTAAGAAATATGTTACCGGTGATGTTTTTGATGTTGTGATGGAATATAACAGGTTGAATGTTTGTTGCGTGGATGCGTTGTATTCCAGCCTGCCTGATTGCAAAACCAAAGGCATTGATTTTTATGCTGCAAGCCCTCTTTATATGGGCTTACTAGGAAAACGGTTTGACGAATATACCGCTTCGCCGCCTGATTGGCTGAAAAAGGATATTATTAAAAAAGCCGGACAAATTAAAATGATTGCAGATAGGCATCAAATGTCGTTGTCATCCCTGGCTCACCGCTTTTTATTATCTATTCCTGAAAACTTTAAGATTGTAATCGGACCAAAAGACCCTCTCCAATTGCATCAAACAATAATCGATTTCAACGAGGGGCCTTTGTCTGAGGATATATTCGAAGAAATTAAAAATTTGAAAAGCCATATTGATTAGGTAGAACGTAAATGCCATGTGGGGGACATATGACCGGGTAATAGTGCCGGCTATTATGTCGCCACATAGTACTAAACAAAATAAAAATTAAAAACCACATAATAAAAAGATGGATATTATAAATGATGAAATATTCAACATCGCTAAAGTTCAGGTAAGAACCTTGGCGCCGGTGAAGGCCATTACCCCTTTCGAAGATTCAACAATGGGGCCTTTTGAAGTTTTCAATATATCGGTTATTACATTAACAGATGAAGACGGGAATATAGGTGAAGCGCCTGTATTCAGCGGCTACACAAATGTTTTGGAAAATTGTATTTTACCCATTTTATTTCACTCCCGTAACCTACTTTATCATGAACTTTATCCAAGATTATACTGGCCAATTCGTAATGAAGGTTTCAGGGGACCGGCTTCTGCGTTGTTAGGCCAGTTAGATATGGCTTTGTATGATTTGGCCTCCAGGCGTAAAAAATTGCCCCTCTATAAATATCTTAATGCAACCCGTAATTTTGCGTTGATGTATGGAAGTGGAGGCGGCACAAATTATTCGTACACCGAGCTAGAAAAGGAAATAAATTATTTTCTTGGATGTGGCATTGATTGCATGAAGATAAAAGTGGGAAAGGATCGCGGTACCAAAATGAAAGAAGACATAGAAAAAGTAAAATTTGTGCGAAGGTTGATCGGTAATGATGCGAAACTTGCCGTAGATGCCAATCAGATTTGGAGTGTTAAAGAAGCGCTTGATTTCATTGATGCGATTGGACAGGAAAATATCGCGTGGTTTGAAGAGCCGGTACATTCCGCAACTTTGACAGATATTGAACAACTTTGCAAAGAGTCACCAGTAAGTATAGCCTTTGGAGAATCCGAAAGGAGCGGAAAAGTGTTTCCTGCCTTAGTTAAGGGAGGGGTAAGTCATTTGCAACCTATACCAAATTATTTAAGTAGCATAAAGGAATGGATGGAAGTTAAAGACCTTGCTATTAAGCATCAGATTGACTTTTCCTCCGGCGGATATTCGCTCTATACTTCTACCTTGATGACAACAGCGCCCGAGAAATTCAGGGTAGAATATTTATTTAGTTTAATGAGTGTGCTTGAACCTTATTTTTCAGTTCATCCCACATTGGAAAAGGGAAGATTTGTTTTACCCGATATTGAAGGTTTACCGATAAGGATTGACTGGAATTACTGGGAACGAAAAAATAAAGTGATAGCAAAAAAAAACTGGACGGCAAAGGAATCAATTACATATAGCCCTTCTGTTTTATTATAAAGATATGATGACAAATTTAAAGTTCTATTAGTGGAAGTTACATTTGCCAATATAGACTATCTCGTATTGTTCGGATATGTATTAATGCTTTTTTTTGTGGGGTTCTATCTTGATCGCAAAAAGAAGTCCGCTGCTGATTTATTTTTAGGCGGCAGAAGCCTTAAATGGTGGCAAATAGGATTTTCTATCTTTAGCGCCAATGCCGGACCAATGATGCTGGTAGGCTTCGCCAGTATAGGATTTACACAGGGAGTGGTCGGAAGCAATTTTGAATGGCTCGCCTGGATCTTTCTTTTGTTGCTCGCTATGGTTTTTATTCCTCATTACCTGGCAACGAAAATAAGTACAATGCCGCAATTCTTGTTAGTTCGTTATGGCAAGCGGTCGTACAATTTTTTTACCATTTATAGTCTTATTTCCATCCTCCTTGTGTGGCTGGGCGGATCGTTATATGCCGGGGGATTATTGATCTCTCAAATATTTGGCTGCACATTGTTTCAGGCGATGGTAGTTGTTGCAGCGATTGCTACCAGTTTTACAGCCTTTGGCGGTTTGAAAGCCGTTGTACGCACTGGAATTTTTCAATCGCTGATCATTATTTTGTCTTCAATAATCCTTACCTATGTGTCGCTGAAAAAAATTGGTGGAGTTCACCAACTTTTTCATGGCGCGCCATCGTCCTACTGGCACTTATTCAAGCCTGCAAGTGACCCGCAATATTCATGGGTAGCCATTGTTTTGGGATATCCTGTGGTGGCTATTTTTTACTGGTGTACCGATCAGACTATTGTCCAAAAAGTGCTGGCAGCAAAAAATGTTAAGGAAGGGCAATACGGAGCTTTTTTTGTTGCGGCCCTTAAAATAATAATGCCTTTCATTTTTATATTTCCAGGCATCATGTGCTTTGTCTTGTTTAAAGATATTGCCGGGCCTGACGATGCTTATATAACATTGGTAAAACAATTAATGCCTCATGGCTTGCTGGGATTGTGCATTGCTGCCTTAATTGCTGCCTTAATTGATACTGTTGCTTCCGCACTTAATTCATTCAGTACGGTATTTACTTTAGATGTGATAGGGCGGATTAAAAAACTGAACGAAAAACAGAGCCGGTTCATAGGCCGTTCAGTCACCGTTGCAGCGGCTGTAATGGCGTTATTTATTGCGTTGGTCTATTCTCATTCAGGTAAAGATTTTTTTGATTTAAGCCAGGGACTGGTTTCCATTTTGGCGCCGCCATTATCGGTTGTTTTCATGGCAGGCGTTATATGGAAAAGATCGAATAATGTTGCTGCGGAAGTAGTGCTCTATGGAGGGGGATTTATTTGCTTAATTCTTGGCGCCTGCCATGTGCTAAATTATCCTTACAAAGGATATTGGCCTCATTTTCTTTTACTTTCATTTTATACTTTTTTGGCTCTTGCTGTTGTAATGATCACTATTTCCCGATTCACAAAGCCAACCAGTGGGAAGGCTTTACCATCAATAGCGGAAACTAACCGCCATATTGAATACGGTTCAAAAAAGGTGTGGTTTTTTTGGACTACATTAGCAGTTGTCATGGTCGTTATCTATTTAACTTTTAATTGAGCAGCATCAATAAAATAATTATCCTTCAGGAAACTTGGATTGAAATAAAAAGGGAATAAATAATTTTGGAAACATCAAAAAATAGCATGAAAAATTTTAGTTCTTGTAACTTTTTATATTTCTTAGTTATCTGCTCTTTTGTAATCGCGTCATGCAAAGAAAAAAAAGCGAAGGCGGAAGAAACTGAGACCCTGGTTTTCGTTGTTGATCTTATAAATAATGAACAGAAAATAAACGAGTATGTAGCCCTTCACCATAAAGTATGGCCAGAAGTGGAAGCGGGTTTTCGAAAAGCCGGGTATAAAAACATTGAGCTTTATCGTTTCAACAGATCGCTCGTAATGACAGTAACCATTCCAAAAAATGCAAACATCGATAGCATTGGAAAAATTGCTGAAAGCTACGATCCAAAATGCAAGGAATGGAATCAAATGATGGATCATTACCAGGTTGGTGTAGCCGGCACTTCCGAAGGGCAAAAGTGGGTACAGGCTAAACGCATTTACTCATTTAAAAACGAATGATTTTTTCGTCAACTTTTTATATCACTTTTAAATTGTTTCATAAATTCCCTTGGTGACAGTCCCTTGCTCTCTTTAAAGTGTTTGTTGAAATTGGACAAATTGTTATGACCACTTTGATAACAGGCCTCGGTAACATTACATTTACCTTCCAGCAATAATTTTGCAGCATAACCTACCCGGACTTCTTTTACAAAATCAATAAGGGTGCGATTGGTTTTTGTCTTAAAATACCTGCAAAATGCAGCAGGCGTCATGTGAATTAACGAGGCAACTTCTGAAAGAGCGATGTTATTCTGAAAATTCTTGAAAATATATTCGAAAATAAGATTGATCTTATCTGCATCTTTCGAATTTTCTACAGAATTAAAAACGGGTGAAGACAATATTATTTGACTTTTTGAGTGAGCCATCAGATCAAGTAAATAAAGCATTAAAGATGCCCTATGCAGTCCTTTGGTAAAAAGCATTTGATTTAGCACCATTTTAATTTCTGTCAATGACGAACCCGTGAAGCGGACTCCTTTTGCGGCATTAGTGAATAATTCATTCAAATGTTTTGCTTCCGGCTTTTCTAACAAATCTTTTCCAAGAAAATCCGGGAAAAAATGTACTATAATAGCATGAGGCTGTATTTGAGGGTCAACAACATTATAAAATTGCCAGCAATGTGGTAAATAACTTCCCATCAGTATCAACTCAGCGCCTTTAAAATCTTCAATATGATCTCCGATGAAACGTTTGCCGGAGCAATTTTCTATTAAAGCAATTTCGTAATTAACATGGCATTTAAATTCGGAGTATTTTTTTAACTCCATAAACTGTGATCGGATGGTAAAGGATTGATCTGGAGGAAAAGTGAAATTTTCATAAATATATTCCATAACAAGCTTATTTACATTAAAGAAATGCGTCTTAATAAATTAATGCAAAAATACCATCAATACAAATCAAATTTAATGTAGTTGAAAGAAATATTTAGATGGAGATTTACACTATTGAAATTAAACCTTTCGGCCCTTCGCAAAGGAATACGTATTGTGAAATAAATAAAATCAAAATCAGTTTGCATGAAAAATTTTCCAAAATTCTTGCTTTTATTAGCAAGCACCTGTTGCTTTCTTCTCCTTTCTGTTACTTCCCTGGCCCAGGAAACCATTACTGTAAAAGGAAAAGTTACCGATCAGGCTACGGGCAATGCATTGAGCGATGCAAGTATACAGATAAAAGGTAGCAAAGCCGGTACAACAACCGATGCTGATGGTAATTATTCAATCAATGTGTCCGGCAAAGCCACTTTAATCTTTTCGTCCGTAGGTTATGAAAATGTAGAAATGCCGGTAAATGGAAGAACAGCAATAGATGCTTCATTAGAAGTTTCTACTAAAGGATTGTCTGAAGTGGTGGTTGTGGGTTATGGAACGCAAAAAAAAGAAAATATAACCGGTGCTGTGGGGGTTATTCATTCAAACAGCCTTGCCAATCGGCCTACATCATCTCCTGCTAATCTTCTACAAGGATTATCACCTGGTTTGACTGTCTCAACCCAGGGTAGTTTTCCGGGTGCTAGTTCCAATATAAAAATAAGGGAATCTTCTACCTGGCAGGGAGGAAGTGATCCGTTATATGTAATTGATGGCTTTGTAAGAGATGCCACTGCGTTTTCACAAATAAATCCTTCTGATATTGATAATATAAGTATACTCAAGGACGCAGCTTCCGCCGCCATTTATGGAATCAGGGGCGGTAATGGCGTAATTTTGGTTACTACCAAACGGGGAGCAGCAGGAAAGGCCTCTATATCCTATAATGGGTCATATACTTTTAATACCCGAGAAATTATACCACGCATGATGAATGCTTTTGAAGCATTTACTTTCGCCAATAATGCGTATTCCCAAAAGAATATACCTTCGACAGACCCAAGTTTTTATACTCCTGACGAACTGGATTACTTTAAAACTCATTCCTACAACTGGGTGGATATTACCTGGCGAAACCCGTGGAATACTTCACATAATTTATCGGTCAGTGGCGGATCAAATGCAGCAAGATATTACATTTCCGGTAATTACCTCCACCAGGAAGGGGCAACTTCCAATTCTTTTGATAAATATAATTTTATAGCGAAGCTGGAAGGCCAGATCACTAACCGGATAAGCTATGATTTAATTATCAATGGAGAATGGGGAAATGGAACAAGGCCTTTCTGGGCATATGATTATGGAGATTTTAATTTGTCAAATATGTACAACAGGCTCATACCGGTAAATCCTGGCCGTCCTGCCTTTATAAACGGGCTTCCTGTAGGAAATTTTGACAATACAAATACAGCCAATCTTGCTAAAGGAAATGGTGGTTATACTAGGCCAACCAACAATTCTATCTCCCCTACCTTTCAATTGAAATATGATATTCCCGGAATAAAAGGACTATCAGCTAAAGGTACGTTTGCTTATAATACATCCAACAATTACACAAAAGCCTGGCGCAATTCTCCTTATATTTATTATTTTAAAACAGCGGGTGAACATAATCATATTGTGACTGATGAATTGGATTCTGCACGTTCCGGCGGATACAAAATATTAGACCAGGCTCAAACGTCAGGTGTTGGAGCACCGACTCAATTGCAGGAATCTTATTCTCAATCGTCCAATTACCAATTGGATCTGATGCTGAATTATGAGAACTCATTTGGTAAACACAATATCTCTGCCTTTGGTGGCTATGAACAATCAGCTTTCAAGGGGCATTTTTCCAATATATGGAGTAATAATTTCAGCAACCCTAATTACCAGCAAATAAACGGAGGTTCTCCTAACAGTACCGATTGGCGTATACAGGGCGATCAGAATCAACCCCAGGGATTTGCTTCTTACCTCGGCAGGATTGATTACAACTATGCCTCAAAATATATATTAGGCGTCACTTTCCGGGAAGATGGTTCTTATGTTTTTCCGCCAGACAAAAGGTGGGGATTTTTCCCTTCGGTTTCCGCAGGGTGGAATATTGCCAAAGAAAACTTCTTTTCAGATTATACCAAATATCTTGATTTCCTAAAATTAAGGCTGTCTTATGGTATTACCGGAACGGATAATACTGCCCCCTGGCAATGGCAACAGACTTATAATTTTAATGCAAGTTCAGGACAATACCTGGGATCTTCCCTTCCCCCGTCTACATCCTTAGGCTCTACGATAAATCCAAATATCACATGGGAAAGAAATCGCAACTATGATATAGGGCTGGATTTTGCTTCACCCGGAAGGCTGATAAGTGGTACAGTAGATTACTGGTATAAAAAAACAACGAATATTCTTGGAGTACGCAACGCCTCAATACCTAATACAGTTGGAGCGAGTTTGCCGGCGGTTAATTATGGCATAGCGGCAGCAAAAGGACTGGAATTATCCCTCAGCCATGAAAACCATGTTGGAGAATTATTCTATCGTGTGAGCGCTAATTGGGCTGTATCTTCCAATGAATATTTACAGGTTGACCAGGCTGCCTCCGTTCGTGATTACCAGAACAAGTTAGGGCGACCCATTGCAGGTGTAATATATGGCTACGTTTCCGAAGGAATTATAAGGACACAAGCGGATATAGATAAAATTTTCGCTAAAAATGGCAGCAGTTATACCATATTCGGAAATAAGCCTCAGTTAGGAATGCTTAATTATAAAGACATACGTGGTCCATTAGGTACTGATGGCCCCGATGGTAAAATTGACGGTAATGACCAAAATCCTATCTCCTTAAATGGAGTACCCAGGATTAATTACGGTTTTAATTTTACAGTAGGATGGAAGGGAATTAATGTATCGGCTATATTCTCAGGCCTGGCAAGATATGATGTGATGCCCACAGATGTTTACTATAGGCGGCCTTTGCCTGGCAATAACAATTTATCGATCTGGAAAAACGCGTGGACACCGGAAAATGCTGCTAACGCTACTATGCCAAGCGCAATAATGAATGATTGGCAGGGTACTTCTAACGCACAGGTAAATTCGAGTTTTTGGCTAATGAATGGCTCTTTTCTAAAGCTAAAGTCCCTGATAGTTGATTACAGCCTTCCCGCAAGGATATTACAAAGTTCCAAAATTAAAAATATCAAAGTCTACTTCAGTGGTGAAAATCTATATGAATGGAACCATACCAAAGATTGGGACCCTGAACTGGGAGGAGACTTTAGAACTTACCCGATCTTAAAAGGGTTCACTTTTGGATTAAATGCAACATTCTAAAAATCAAAAATAATTACGATGAAAATAAATATAACAATATTTAGCGTTTTACTGGGATTAATCTTTTTTACATCGTGCAAAAAAGTATTTGAGGTAGAACATACCGGGGGAAAACTTACTCCGGAACAGCAATGGGGAAATCCCGATTTTATGAAAGGATATGTAAATAATTTTTATGGACTATTACCATCGTGGAACCGCAATGAAGATATTTCAGGTGAAGCTTTTTCAGGCGGCGGTGGTGGCAATTCCCTTAATTCCTTTTTAAAAGGTACTAATACCAGCCAAAGTGGTTACCCCGACAGGGTTTGGGATTATGGTTCCGTTCGTTCCATAAATAATTTTTTTGAAAATATAGAAAAGGGAAAATCGGTTTTGTCTGATGACGATTACAAAAGCCTGAAAGGTCAAGCTTATTTCTTCCGCGCTTACCTGTATTACAGAATGGTGAAAGTGTTAGGCGGTGTACCTATTATTACTTCCGTTCAGGATCCAACTGCCGACATAAATACGTTGTTGGTAAAAAGAAATACTTCACTTGAATGTTTTGATTTTATTAGCAAACAATTAGATAGCGCCATCAGCTTATTGCCTGCCACATGGGGCTCAGGCGATATCGGACGAATCACCAAAGGAGCTGCCATGGCAGTAAAAGGCGAAGTCCTTTTGTTAAAAGCAAGTCCATTATTTTGCAAGACGCCCAACACTGATTATTGGACCGATGCTTATAATTCCTTGCTGGCGGCTAAAACCGAGTTAGACGCAGATGGATACGGCCTTTATACCGATAACACGATGAAAACAAATGAAAACATGTGGTATAATAAGGAGGATGCTGCTAAAGAAATGGTATTGTATGTACGTTATCATTACCCGGAAAAGACCAATAGTTTTCAGCAGGGACAGAGGCCTCTAACAGAAACCTCGGGTTTGGCAGGCGTGTGCGATCCTACCTGGGAGATGGTTAAGGCATACCCTATGATGAATGGGATGAACATAGACGATCCTAATTCGGGGTACGATCCCACTCAATTTTGGAAAAACAGGGACCCACGGTTTTATACAGCTATTGTTTATAATGGCGCGAGGTACGACTTTGCAGACATCAAACCGCGTGTTCAATGGATATTCAATGGAGTCGGCGGTGATGACGGATATAAGGTCTATAATCTGACTGGCTTTTATTGCAGAAAAGAAATTGATACTACTTTAGGATCTACAGTCTGGAGTCACCAGGCTTTTGATTGGCCGATAATACGATACGCAGAGGTGCTATTGAATCTTGCCGAGGCCGCTAATGAAGCGGGTCATTCTTCTGACGCTAAAAATTTAATTATTGAAATTCGTCAAAGAGCACATATTGATGCCGGAAGCGGAGATTACGGTTTGGATCCATTAGTTGGTTCTGACTATCAGGCAACGCTTGATGCCATTATGAAGGAACGGCAGATCGAATTTGCCTTTGAAGGGAAACGATTCTGGGATTTGCGCCGGAGAAGAATGTTTGGCGTATTAAATAATTATGGTACTCTGCATGCTTATGGTCCTTATTTTAACTCCGGTGTTGCTTCTTCGCAATATGGAATTGATGTTACAAAAAGTAATAGTGAAATTGCTTTCCAGCTAAGTAATTTATTAGTAAATCCACCTTCAAATTTTGATAGCGATGCGTATTTAAAAGCGATTACTAATTATGTAATGGAACCCATTGATAATTCCGCTACCAATCAAATTAATATTCCGGATTCTTATTATTTCGGCCCGATAGATCCACAATATACTTTGCAGAACAAAAATCTTGAACAAAATATCGGATGGGATAATGGAACTTTTAATCCCGTGATACAATAGATTTTGATTGGCGGACTGCCGGAGTTCCCCGGCCAAGGTTTACGACATCCTTTAAACCGACAGTGCATATGGGGCAAATTGCCGGCCAACTAAATTTGCCCTGCCATTTCATCATAACGGCGTATCAAATTGTAAATTAAAAGTAAAATCAAAAAAATGAAGGGCTTTGTTTTGACGGTTATTCTCTTTTCACTATCGCTTTCAATGACTGCACAGGTAGTGTTCAGGACTCAATATTTAAATGTCGGGCTGGATGGAAAAGGTAATATTTACAGTTTAAAAGATAACAAGACACATACAGATTACTTTCCGCGTGAACACACCTCTCCTCTCCTTTCTCTTTTTAAAGATTCGACTTATATTAAGCCGGTTAGCGCAGCCTACAATGCGGCTAAACATGAGATCGTTGTCCAATATGCTAATGGCAGTAAGGGAGTAATTCGCGTTGATAATAAAATAGATTACGTCCGGTTTGAACTCTTATCCCTGGAACCTCGTAACGGTGTTCAGGCAGTAGTATGGGGGCCGTATGGCACTACCATAAGCGAGTCAATTGGCGAAACTGTTTGCGTGGTAAGAGACAGCAGTTTTGCCATTGGCCTGCAGGCGCTAAATATTAATACTATCGAAGGCATTCCGGACGATGGAGATGACGCAGGGGGCGGATCTTTTATAGATCCGCTTCCCGGGCAGAAAGTCTCTGATTCGTTAAAGAGCAGGATCGGAGAACGCGTTGAGGTAAATGTAAACATTACCGGCGATATGCCGGATTATGTACGAATGTACAGAGGAAGTGCAGCAGTAAAAACACCGTTTGGCAGCCAGTTGCAGCTCTTTTCAAGAGATCGCAGGATTGCACGCACGATAAGGAGCGCAGATAAAATTCAGTACGTGGCACCCATTAACGTAGATTTTGCCGGAAGCGCAATTGCGATGTTTGGTTGTGCACCATCAAAAACGCTTGATGTGATCGAAAAAATAGAATTGGGTGAACGTCTTCCGCATCCCATGCTTAATGGCAAGTGGATAAAAAGGTCAGCAATTCCAGGAGAATCTTATTTGTTGTATGAGGGAAAAGACTTGTCAAAAGGGATGGAATACGCGGCGCTGTGCGGGTTTAAGCTAATCCATCTTGGAGATGTATTTCAAACCTGGGGACATTTCGGGCTTAAAACATCCCGTTTCCCATCGGGAGCGGAAAGTATCAGAGCAGCAGCAAATAAAGCACACAACCAAGGTATTTCATTGGGAGTGCATACGCTGACAATGTTTACCGGTGTCAATGATCTCTACGTTTCACCCGTTCCCAGTGATAGCCTTTGTAAAACCGGAAGTGCCAGGTTATCGCGCAAAGCCGGCGAAACGGATAATGTAATTTATATTAACGATCCAGTCTTTTTTCGAAATCCCGATAGAACCCATACCGTTAAAATTGGAAAAGAACTGGTGAATTACAGGAGCGTTTCAAACGATGAGCCATGGCGGCTTTTGGATTGCGCAAGGGGGCAATACGATACCAAATCCTCATCGCACGATGCAGGAACGACAGTTGACAAACTGGTGAATAATGATTATAATGGTTTTTATCCCGATATCCATCTTCAGGATAACTATGCCAGGAGACTAGCGGAAGTATGTAATGAAACAGGAATCGGTTTAATGGATTTTGACGGTTTTGGAGGTGAATCGCCCACCGGGCAAGGTTGTTACGGCGCTGCAAAATTTGTTGATCTGTGGTATAAAAGTTTGAATCATTATGTACTTACTTGCGGCGCGGGAACCTTTCATTATTACTGGCATATTTATTCTTTTATGAATTGGGGCGAACCGTGGTACAATTCTTTGCGTGAAAGCCAGGTAAATTATAGAATCGAAAACCAGCGCTATTTTGAAAGAAACCTCATGCCCCACATGCTGGGTTGGTTCTCGCTGCAGGTCGATTACCGCCCGGAAGAAATTGAATGGATACAGGCCAGGAGTGCAGGATTTAATGCAGGCTATCTGCTTAGAGCAGATGATAATATTGAGAGGAATGGATTTAAAACACAACTGTTTTCCTTAATTAAAGAATGGCAAAAAGCGAGGCATGCAAACGCCTTTACTCCTTCACAGAAAATCAGGTTACAGGATCCTAGAAAAGAATTTCACCTGGAAGCATTGAACGACAGTACATGGAACCTGATCCCGGTAAACTTTGCGACAGGTTTTGTTCATAAGTACAGACGAACTCAAACCGGGGAACCGGTACTCAGCCAGTTTAAGTTTGAAAATCAATTTGAAAGACAACCGGTTCAATTTTATCTCATTGCGAAACCAACAGGAAATAATACGGATTCAGTAACACAGGTTAAGCTGCAGCTCAATGGCTACCAGATACTTTCTATTGGCGTTCCATTGAAAGCAGGCGACAGAATTTTCTGTGATGGTAAAACTTTATGGCTTTGTAACAGCACCTGGCAAAAGATAAAAGAACTTCCCGGCAGCATTCCCAAACTCGACAGGGGAATCAACAACATTCAGGTACAAAGCGAATTCTCCGGAGAACAGGTGCCGGAATTAGTATTTGACTTTAAGTCGCTAGGCAAAGCTGAAAAGATAGGAAAATGATTATTCTTTCCCCGGAATGGGATAAAATCTTCATCTTTTTCGACTACGTTTTTAATGAATACAAATTGATATTCATCAGACGAAACCAGTACTGATACCGGATTTTATAAAATTAAAATTGTGACTAAAAATTCGTTTACTGTATTTTTAAATTCTCTGATTATCAAAAGCAAAATGACAACCATGTATCGATCAAAAAAAATCGAAGCGCTTTTTTTTGTGTGATTTGCCTTGCCACAGGCAGTCCATTCGCCCAGCTAGATATATCAACCAATATCAAAGAGAAATGAGGTGCAATATTGTCCGACGGAGGATGATATTATCAAAGTGTATTGAATGTAGGCGGCGGGAAAAACATGAGCCTCAGTAAAGATTGAAAGTGGGTTACTGAACGGAAGGATATAAGGAATATGTGTTTTTCAAATTTTTTCCCCTCTACTGTTGGAATACAGAGCCATTGCCGCCAAATTCCGCCGCACCTCAAATTTGGGAAATGTAATGTATGAAGAATGAAATTTTAAGATATTCTATTCTTAGTTTTTAAACTTGCCTATATTCATTTTTTTTACATCAAAATCACATTTATGAAGAAATATTTCTTATTCGTTTTCTTAATTTGCTTCACAGCGCAGCTCGCTTTTTCACAGGACAAAAAAATTTTCAACGAAACGCCCCAACAGAAGAAGGAACGCCTGAAATGGTGGACAGATGCTCGTTTCGGCATGTTCATTCATTGGGGGCTGTATTCTTTGCCCGCGCGCCACGAATGGGTAAAAAACTATGAAAGGATAACTGATTCAGCGTACCAAAAGTATTTTGACCACTTCAATCCTGATGAACTCGACCCTGTTAAATGGGCAAAAGAGGCTAAGGCTGCAGGCATGAAGTATGCCGTGCTTACCACAAAACACCATGAAGGTTTTTGTTTGTTCGATTCAAAATGTACCGATTACAAAGCGACCAATACAAAAGCGCATCGCGACCTTGTGAAAGAGTTTGTAATTGCTTTCCGTGCGCAGGGAATTAAAGTCGGGTTTTATTATTCATTGCTCGACTGGCATTATCCGAATTATACGATTGATGACGCACATCCGCAACGCGCGCCCGACGGCTTGAACGACGAACAGAAAGCGGCTTATTATGCACGGGTGAACAAAGGTCGCGACATGAAAAAATACCAACAGTATTTGAAAAATCAGGTTAGGGAGTTGTTAACTAATTATGGCAAAATAGATATTCTTTGGCTCGATTGGACCTGGGGAAAAGACGACAAATATGGCAAACATCCTGAAGATTGGGACGCAGTGAACCTGATAAAATTGGTAAGAAAATTACAACCCCAAATTATAGTAAATAATCGCTTAGGCCTCGATCAGGATGGCTATTCCGATGGTGGCGATTTTGTAACGCCCGAACAAGTGAAACCCTCAGCATTGCTGAAATACAAAGGAAAGGACTGGGAAACTTGTCAGACATTTTCCGGTTCGTGAGGATATTATCGCGATGAAAATACCTGGAAAAATCAAAGACAGTTATTGGACTTATTGATTACTTCGACAGCTAATGGCGGCAATCTCATCTTAAATGTAGGGCCTACGGCGCGTGGCGAGTTTGATTATCGTGCCACAAGAGCGTTGGACAGCCTGGCTTATTGGATGCATGAAAACAATCAATCCATTTACAATTGCACGTTTCCGCCAGCGCAATACGATTTACCTGAATCGATGGGTGAGCGTTTGACCTACAATCCCAATACAAAAAGATTATACCTGCATTTGTTTAATTATCCAGCGGATGGGGAATTGATTTTGCCCAATTACAATGGTAAAATTTCTTATGCGCAATTTTTGAATGATGATTCAGAAGTGCCTTTTAAGGCCGCTGATAATGGAACAGATATCGTTTTGAAACTTCCATTGACAAAACCTCCTTATGAGATCCCCGTAGTTGAGTTGAGTTTGAAGTAATGGTGTGTTTTTTATAAAAACCGTAATGTATCCAAAGTTTGTGTGGCGAAATAAAGATTGTATTTCTATTGAGCAGATTGTAAACGATCGATCCGGAGGAAAAGTAAAATTTTTGCATATATACTCCGTCGGAAGCTTGTTTACCTCTAAGAAATGCCGTTTGATTACGTCATGCAAAAATAGTATCAATGCTTATCAAATTTGATGTAGTTGGCGGAGGTATTTTGATTGAGATTTACACAATTGAAAGAAAATCTTTCAGTATTTCAAAAAAATAAGGTTAGATACTTAAATCAATCAGAATTATTTGTAATGATCAAGACCGCATATATTACCACAAAACAAATAATGGGACAGCATTTTTGACCCCTTACAATAGTTTTTCTCATAAGCAGTACGTTTAATATATGGGAGCCGCAAGGCTCCCATTATTTTGAACCTGGCAGTTAATATGTAATAGCGACTAAATATAAATTCACATTAAAAGTAGGTTTACTGTAATTATTTATTGTTGATAGGGCAAAACCAGCAAATTCTTTCAGTTGAAAAAATTTATTGATTACCTATGATCAATATCTATTCAAAAATCAACAGTAATAGTTTAAATAGATAGAATTATAGGCCGGACAACGCCGACTACGGATTTTTGATAAAAAGTGGCTTGCTCAAAAACACAAACTGGTAACCACTGAAACCCTGACCAAAGCAATTGTTCCTGACCTTCCGTTTGAGAATGTGGATGGCTCTCCGCTGAGGATTGATACAGATTACTTGGGCAAAATGCGGAACGTTGAAAACCCTTCCCCGGGGCCTTTTGAAATCAAGGCTTCAGGGAAACAAAAAATTGAAGTTTGGTAAAAAATAAAAACCTACATAAGAATATTTTACAGTAAACCCCGCCTGCCATGCATTCGGGCAGGAAACTTTTAGCCCCGATTTTTATTTTAGCCGGGAGCAGATTGACAAGGTATAAAACAATTATAAAAATGATTAGAGTTAATAGACTTGTATGGTTGCAGCTTACGCTTTTCGCTTTATTGTTTACAGGTTTTCAGCAGCAAACAGCAGCACAGAAAACGATTAGTTTTGAGACTGAATATTGCAAAATCAGTATTAATCGGTTGGGTTATCTTACGGAAATACGGAATCGCGGTGCAAATGCGGAGCGTAATTTTTGTGATGCAGAAAAAAAGTCACCATTATTGTCATTGTACAACACCAATACGAAGAAATATTTTTATCCGCAGGCATGCGTTTATCAGCCTAAAGAAAAACAATTGCTGCTCAAATACAGTAATGGAGCAACGGCAGTCGTAAAGGTTGAACCGAAGCGAAAATATATCAAACTCACTTTGAAAGAGTTGCACAACAGAAATGGAATCACGGGTATTGAGTGGGGAACCATTCATACCAATATCAATAACCTGTTCGGTGAAATGATTGGCGTGGCAAGAGACACTTCCCGCGCAGTAAATTTTACCATTGGCTTGCTCGCATTAAATGATATTACTACAGGTGGCCCTGCCGACGGATTGGGCGGCAGTGGCTATATCGTTCATACACCAGATGCGAAAAGATTTCCTTTACCTGATTCTTTGCAAGAAGGTGATTTATTTACCCTCGGCGGTGATGGCCGTAATGATGTCGCATTCTTTTCTAAGCCCGAAGAATATTTCAGGATACTTTCGGGCAATGCTGCTTCCATTGATAACAAAGGAAATATTTCCATTGTTTATCATGCGCTGGACCGGAGGAAAGAAAGATGGATATACTATCCGCCACCCGTAAACTTAAAACAGGAAGACGCGCAGCAGTCCCGGTTTATGCAAGCGAATTATCCCATCCATCAGCTTACACAAGCATTACCGGGCATTGATTTTAAAGGCTCATCCGTAGCTCTTTGGGCAGCGCCGGATTCAGAAGGTTTAAAAGTGATTGAGGCAATTGTGCTGAATGAAAACCTTCCACACCCGGAGGTTAATGGCAAATGGATTAAAAACCCATCCGTTTATATACCCGATGTTAGCTGGAGCGGCAACTATGATAGCTGCATTTCTTACGTCCGGCAGTTGGGCTTCAAAGGCATACAAGGCGAAGGATTGGGCGAATTTTATGTAAACCGCGCCAACAATGGGCATATAGATTGGAAAATCCCTTACAAGAACGAAAAAAAGGAAATTAAAACGTTTACAGACGAGGCGGCCAAATACGGTATTGTGTTCGGGCTTCATACCCTCAATAACTTTTTGCAGCCTCGTATCAGCAATGATGTAAGCTCGGTACCCAACGATAGCCTTTGTATTGTTTTCAGGCGAAAGCTTACACAACCGGTAACAGCAACTGATACTTTGTTGTATGTGGACGACCCGCTTTATATGAATGAATATGGAGGATGGGAAGGACATACAGATAATGTTATTAAAATAGAGAAAGAGTTGATTCATTACGATGGCATAAGTAAATCTGCCCCTTTTTATTTGACGGGGGTAAAGCGGGGATATTGGAATACGAAGGCCCAACCGCATGATGGAGGTAGAATTATAGAGAAACTAATGACCAACTGCTATGCCGGACTGGCTCCGGATATGTTTTTGCAGGATAAGATAGCCGACTATTACGCACAACTTTCGGAACTGAATGGCATGCATTACATTGATCTGGATGGGGAAGAAGGATTTTTGTACCAGGGACATGGCGACTATGCATATAAACGTTTTTTCAGAAGGTTTTTCGAACAATGCAAACTACGGAACATCCCCTATATGCGTGTAATGGGCGCCGGTGTTACGGAAGGCGCCTGGCATTATCAAAGTGTATGGAACGTAGGGGGCGGTACTAATATGTATTTTATTAAGGAGCGTAGGTGGGCGATTGAAGGAAAGGACATCCGGAATATTGCATTTGCGAACTATTTTCCGGCAACATTTGGTATTACAGAAATGTTGCGACCTAACTCTACAGTACAGGAATGGGAAGATTTGCAGGCGCTTTCTATAGGAGTGGGCGTAACCTACATGATGAATCTTTCTGAAAAATCGGTAGAGGAATGCCCAAAGAAATATGAAATTTTTTCAGCCATTAAAATATGGGAAAATGCCAGGGCTGCAAACGCTTTTGCTCCTGCCATAAAAGCACAATTAGCAAATACTGAAAAACATTTTCATCTGCAGCAACTAACCGATGACCGTTGGAAATTGTTTGAAGTAAAGGATGGAAATTTCGTTAACCCGGTAATACTAAGTAGTCTGGAAGGGAGGCATTAAAATCAATAACATAAATCTTAGAAATGGAAAAGAAATATGCCTGGCTTGTAATTATTTTCTTGTTGGTCAACGCAATTTGTGCCGGCCAAAATAAACAGCAGTTGGCAAAGAAAAAGCGCCTTTTCTTTTTATTTAGGCAAATATGCTCCGCCATCATTCCTTCTTGCTTATTAAAATCACTTGTTTGCAGATGCTAACAATAAATGATTAAAAATGAAGTATAAAAAAATAGTAGCAGCGGTTTCAGCATTCCTGCTTTTAGGGAATTTACAATCATCAGCCCAGGTTCCGGTTAAGATCAATAATTTTCTAAAAGGAATTCATGCAAGTATGTATTCGCGGGTATCGTGGTACACCGGCACTGAGCTTGATTCAGTTCATGCGTTGGATGCCGGAATATTTAGGAACGAAACATCGGAATGGTCGTGTAGAGTAAATGCAGCTTGGGGCACCGAAAAAGATGCTACAGATATCACAGCCCGCTTCAAATTAGAAAAAGGCGATATTTCTTCTGCTGCTGTGTCGGTAGCTTTTGATTTCACTAGCTGGAGCACAGAAAATTATGTTTTGGTTCCGGCCATTGTTTACAACGGCAACCGTTACCGCGTTATAGGAAATGGATACAATCCCGGTTATCCCAAAGACATGTATTACAATCCTGATCTGCCATTGACGATTTCCAACAATCCGCGATTGGCTCTTAATCCGGCCGTTCCATCATTAATCGAACTTCAAACAACCAATGCAGCCACTCCCGCAGTATGTTTTTTTTCGCCTTCTCTCAACAAAGGATTTATTCTTTTAACAGAACAGCAAACATCTTTGGGAAATTCAGGAATGACCATTTCGGAAAATCTGGCACGCACAAAAGCCACGATTGAAATCACTGCTCCTTCAGTCAGAAAGATGGCGCCTGGTTTTGGTGATTTTCATGCCAGTGGCGATAGGGCGGCTAACTGGAAAAAAGGTGATGAGGTTTCGCTTCGTTTTCGTTTATATTCTTTTGATGCCAACTCAATTCCTGATTTATTGAAAAAATTCATGACGGTGCGCAAGTCGCTGAGCGGGCCTAATCATCCACGCAACCTGGTGCCTGCAAGCAAAATTCTTGAATGGGGTACCGCTATTTGCAGTAACAATTGGATTACGGTTCCTGCGGGAAGTTATTATGCTCCTGAAAACAATAAAGACTTCCAGCTGGGATGGGTCAGCGGGATGATGAATACCTTTCCCATGTTGATGCTTAACGATGAAAAAGAGAGAGAGCGGGTTGCAAAGGAACTGGACTTTGTGGTGAATAAATTGCAGGGAAAGAGCGGTTATTTTTATGGCGGCATCACTGCCGATGGAAAGATAAGGCCTGAAAAAATAAATCCGGAAATTCCGGAGGTACATGCTATGGTTCGAAAAAATTGCGATGCTTTATTTTGGATGATGAAACATATTTTATTGTTCAAAGCTCAGGGGCATGCGAAACAGGTTAATCGAAAATGGGAAGAATCGGCCAAAAAATTAGCAGAGGCATTTGTAAAGACCTGGAAAAAATATGGCCAGTTCGGACAATATATCGACCCCGAGTCAGGTGAAATAGCTGTATTCAATTCAACTGCCGGTGCCGAAGCGCCTGCAGGTTTGGCACTGGCCGGTGACTATTTTCATGAAAAAAAGTTTTTGCAGGTGGCTAAAGAGGCCGCCAATCATTATTACAACAGGGATGTGGTTAAACAAGGATTAACAGGCGGCGATTGCGGTGATATTTCACAAGATGCTAATTCAGAATCTGCTTTTGGATTTTTGGAATCATTGATGGCTTTGTATTACTATACTCACGATGAACAATGGCTTGAAAAAGCCAAAGTGGAAGCAGCAATATGCAGTACATGGACACTTTCGTACGATGAAATATTCCCCGCCGGCAGTGAAATTGCAAAACTGAAGTCGCACATGGCGGGGGCTGTGTTTGCCAGCATACAAAACAAACATGCTGCTCCGGGTATTTGTACCTCATCGGGCGATTATTTATTTAAACTATACAGGGCAACAGGCAACAAGCTGTATGCTGATTTGATAAATGATATTCAACATGCACATACAGAAGCTGTCGACATACCACACCATCGTACTACCAATTATGGTTTTGGCACTTCAATGGAACGAATTCAACCCTCCGATGCAGAGGGTAAGGGAAGTATTGGAAATTTCATTCATACACGAAATTCATGGACGGAAACCAACGGAATGCTAATGGCAATGGAAATTCCGGGAATATATCTGCAAACCGATAAGAATGAATTATATGTATTCGACCAGGTAGAAGCAAAGGTCATAAATCGAAATTCAGGCCAGGTAAAGCTTTCTATAAGTAATAATACACCTTACGATGCTAAAGTTTCAATTTTTGCAGAAACTTCTGAACACGCAAAGAAACCTTTAGGCTTTGTGGATTTTGACAAATGGCCAAAGGCAGTGGTAAAAGCAGGCACAACTGTAATTGTGACGATTTTGAAGAATGGCGAGATAAAATAACTGATTGTGTTTAATTCTTTAAATTTTAAATGATAATTAATAATGTTCCAGTCAAAAAAAATTGTTGCGCCGGTTTTTTGTATTCTGTGCTTAAGCATTAGTTCGTCTTATGCTCAAATACATTTGTCAACTAATTATTTTAAAATTCATATCAACAAGAAAGGCTTTATTACCAGCATGAAAAACATCACTGTAAAACCTGGCAGGGAGTTTAGTATCAATAACAAACCTTCTCCGCTGATGTGCCTCTACAACAGCATTAAAAAAGAATATTATGAACCGCAGAAAGCAAAATTTAAAAACAATAATGCAACGATTCTACTTTCGTATGCCAACGGTTCAGTGGCTGAAATAACCGTAAGTGTACAAAAAAAATATTTCAAATTCACACTGCAATCTCTTACGCAACGCAAAGGGATAGACGATATTCAATGGGGTGCATTTAATACAAATATTACCAACTTGTTTGGTGAGGTAATTGGTGTCGCCAGAGATACTTCCGAAGCGGTTAATTATGCTATTGGGGCACTGGCTCTAAATGATATAACCATCGGTGGAAATTCAGCTACGGAGGGTGATGCGGCGCCTTTTCAATATGTGATACATACCCCGGATGCCAACCGGTTCCAGCTTCCGGACAGCTTACACGAAGGGCAGTTATTTCCCATTGGGGGCGATGGCATCAGTGATGTAGCCTTTTATTCTCACCCCGAAGAATACTATAGAATTCTATATGGAAATACAGCAACGATAGACGACAAGGGAAGAATATCTGTCACTTATCACGCAAGGGACAGAAGCCAAAAAAGGGATATTTTGTTTTCTCTGATTCCCTTCTTAAAAAATGATGAGCCCAATCATCAGCAGGTGCAACCATTACCTGGTGTGGATTTTATCGGTTCTTCGATTGCTTTATGGGGAAGCCCTGACAGTACTGCTCTTTTGGATGTAATTGAAAATATTGTCTTGTCGGAAGGTTTGCCACATCCAACCATCAATGGGAAATGGGTGAAAAATCCGGCAAGATACATTCCGGATGTAACTACTTCCGGCAATTTATTTGACAGTACCATTAGTTACGTTTCACAAATGGGTTTTAAGGCAATAGAAGCCAATGACCTGCCTTATTTCAAAGTGGACCGCGGAAACGAAGGATATATTGATGGAAAGAATTTTGAAAAAAAGCCTTTCCATTTTTCAGACGGAAATAAAGCTCATAAAGAGTTTACAGACATGTCGAATCCGCTCGGCATCTTGATGGGAAGGCATACCATAACAACTGCATTGGCTCCAGGAACAAAAGACGCCAGCCCGGTGCCGAGCGATAGTTTATGCTATCAGCAAAAAAGAATTCTTTCAAAAAGCATCAATGAAACGGACACGAATATTGTAGCAAACGACCCAGCCTATTTAAACGAAGTAGCTTCGTGGGAAGCACATTCACCCAACCTTAATATTATAAAAATCGGGAAGGAACTTATTCATTATTTGGGTGTCTCAGACACTCCTCCATATACACTAAAAAATGTAACACGCGGTTATTGGCAAACCAAGAAAGCGAATCACCAGGCTGGCGACACTTTATACAAATTGCAGGTTACTCTGGATTACGGTTATGAAGGTTTGATTCCAAATATCTATTTGCAGGATAAAATCGCTGAATACTATGCCGATGTGAGCAGAATTAACGGAATCAGGTTTATAGATTTAGATGGCCAGGAATTTCTCTTTAATAACGGACACGGTTATTATGCGGTAAAGCGGTTTTTTAGAAAAATGTTTGAAAGGGCTTCGGCATATAATATTCCTTATGTACGTATTTCCGGCGCTACCTTATCAGAAGGTTCATGGCATTATCAAAGTGTTTGGAATGTAGGGGGTGGAAAAAATATGTATGACCTCAAAACCGACCAATGGGGAAGTGCAACAAGTGAAGGAAAAGACTTGCGGGATGTAGCTTTCTCTAATTACTTTCCAGCGACGTTCGGTGGTAATTTTGGAATAGATTCTTCATCCACACCAGAAGAATATGAGCATATTGAAGCAATTTCAGTTGGCGTTGGGGTGACGTACTTAATGCCATTAAATCAAAAATCAGTGGAGAACTGCCCACGCAAATATGAAATTTTTGATGCGATTCGAACCTGGGAAAATGCAAGAGCCGCCAACGCATTCCCACATAAAATAAAAAGGGAATTAGCCAATCCGGAAACGAACTGGCATTTGGAACAAATTGATAAGGATAATTGGAAACTATACCCGGTAATCAACAAAGCAAAAGGAAATGCTATTAACTTAACAAGGGATATCAAAGGTGGTTATTAATTAAAAGGCAATTGAGTTCCTCACCTCATT